>Ga0116227_10003281_pt1 | contig 36146 bp, 29 predicted proteins | sample S1TSphgellanicum_FD_89693 | JGI IMG/M metagenome (GOLD analysis project Ga0116227, IMG submission 89693) | Host-associated microbial communities from peat moss isolated from Minnesota, USA - S1T2_Fb - Sphagnum magellanicum MG | ecosystem: Host-associated > Plants > Peat moss > Unclassified...
AGTCGGGAGTTATGGCGGTTCAAAGTTCCGGGAGTCCCGTCGGGACAATTTCGGGACTCCATTTCGGGAGTCCCGGGAATTTGTGCCATTCGGATGTAGCCTCCGCGACCAGCCACAGAAAATACTATATGGGAGAAGGTGATGGCTTCCCCTGAGTCCGGGCCATGGTGAGTCTTGTGTGTCCAAATGCTCGTGGCAAGTCCCAACACCAAAGGGTGTCCCGAAGGCTAAACTAACCCGATTTGGGTGGTTTTTTGGATGCAGATTCACATGAGCTAAGTTAGTCCCTCGTCCTAGTCTAATCCCGGGGCTCCCAACTCGACCCTCTACCCCTTTCTAAAGTTGGAAGCCGGGAGCGTGCTACCAAGTTCAACTTTCTGCAACTTGACTTTGTGAAACCCTCAAGTGGGTTTCACCTCGTGACTTGAGAGCGCGTCATGTTGCAACCCTAGCTTTGGGCTCGCAAACAAGGCAAAGGGGTTACAAGGTGGCAAGCTAAGAAGAAGCCCAGGAGTCACATCACATACTCCCAGGAGTGTAAGAAAGCGTGAGGGAGTGTGAGGGACTGAACCCTCACACTCCCAAGGCAACTCCCACTTTGGGAGATGAAGTCCCAGTGAACTCCTGAAATTTTAGAGAGCAATTTCAAGGGTCAAAACTCAATGGTTTGTGGTGTTCTTTATATCATTGGAAAGCTGTTAGAACGTAGATGTCTAAAATGGGATCACATTACTCATTTGGACATTTGAAACATAAGTTATGACCAAAAGAAAGGTCAGGAGTCAAATTGCCAATTTGACTCTTGACCAGAAAAAGTCGGGAATCGACCCGATTTACTTGGCTAGAGAGGGCGTGCGACATACCATTGGAAAGATCTTGACGAAAACTACAACTTTGTTTGAAACTTCATCTCGATCCGATGTCTACTCGCAAAGTTATGGGGCTCCAAAGTCACGGGAGTCCTAACTAACCCAATTTCGGGAGTCCCGAAAGAGAAAAGCCATTTGGATGTGGGCTCCATGGCCAGCCACAAAGTATACTATAAGGGGGAAGGTGGTGGCTTCCCTTAAGTCCGAACTGTGATGAGTTTAGTGTGTCCGTGTTGCCCGTGGCTCGTCCTAGCACCAAAGGTGCTTCAACTATGCACTAACCACTTTGTGTGAGTTGTGTGCAGGCTCATGCGAATGAGTGAAGCTTGTCAACTCTTCTTAGTCCCATCCTAGAGCTTCAACACGCCCCTTTACCCCTCAAAGTGTTTTGAACTAGGGAGTGTGCCCCAACTCCTTTTCCGCTGTCTTCTACTTGGACTCGCATTTGAGTCCTTTAAGGAGTTGGGAATGTGTCAACAAGGAATCAATTCATTTGGTGTGTTTTTTATCTTTTAGAAAATAAATAAATAAAATAAAATAAAAATCAACATGGTTATTCCAGCTTTTAGAGGAAGTAAGGGTGAAGATCTTGAAGTATTTTTAAAGGAATATAAAAAAATTTGTATTGGTATTGGGCTTAAAACAATTGTAGAATGGTTTGATTTCTTTCCTGAATTCTTTGAAGGTATAACATCACATTGGTTTGAACGATAGATAGAAGCATTGAAAGGATCATGGAATGACATAATTGAGGCCTTAGTGAAAAAATTTCTATGAAAAATGTCTACCAAAACTTAATATTTGAACTGAATCAATTAAAGCAGGGGGCTTTAGAGTAAGTGAAAGAATATAAGGAGAAAACAATGACATTGCAAAGTAAACTCCGAGGGTGTTTTAAACATGATGCCATGAAAGAATTGATCTAATTTTTGTTGGAATTAATGCATTAGTGCTAGAGCATTTCACCATTGGTTTATTATCAGAGTTACAACAAGAAATGAGATATGAACAAATAGAAACATTTGATGAAGCGATGGAGGTGGCCAAAAAGAAAAAAAAAACATGAAGGAAGTTCCACAACTAACTATACAATCCATGGCAAAAACAGTTTAATTCTCTACTAAACTAAAGTTGTGAAAGCATCTAGAAGTGAATTCTCGCATGGAGTCAGTTATGGAATAGATGATAAATCAAATGAACCAATTAAACTTCCATTTACTACAACCAAGGATTAGTAAAAGTTGAAACATGGCAAAGGACCTATAAACAATTCAATAATATAAATGTCGAGAAATGGGACATTATTCAAGAGAATGTCCAAACTTGCTAGCCTAGCCTACTAGAGAAAACGCGCATTCTTCTACTTGAAGCTTTTTTAGAAAAAGCAAGGGCAAAATTCAAGTACATTTAATTGAACTAATGAGTCAAAGGTGAAAAAATGTTTTGACGGGTTTAAAGAAAAGCCTCAAAATTCTTAAGGATGTGGTTAATGTCATGGCCCAAACAAAACAATCGTTAGAGGACACTACTCATCTTGACACAAGCGTTAACCGGTTCAAAGAAATGGTGAAGGCACCAAAAAAGAAAAAAAAAATTGAAAACAAAGGTTTGGATTCCAAGACTTTCTAATTTCCAAAGATTTTGGTCTTTATCTAATGGTGAAGGATGTGAGATCATTGAAGGCAAACATCACCATTGGATAATTGGTGGCAATGATGTCATTAGTTTGAAGGGAATTGAAGAAAGGGTTATTAACACCTAAAGTCCCAAAGGTATCCACATCTTTGAATGCCATAGGAGTTGAGCATGAATGTGATCCAATCATTGATGTGCAATGTAATGGATTATTGTTATGCAAAGTGTTGGTGGATGGAGGGGAAGGAATTAATGTGATGACAATTCCTGCAATCAAGTAATTAGGGTTGATAATTGATAGACCAACCTCAATAACCCTAAAAATGGCTAACAAACGAATTATTAGGCTAGAAGGAGTAATTAACAGTGTTATAATCACTATAATGAAAATTTCCACCATTGTGGATTTCCATGTGGTATTAGAGGAAGATGGGGCTTACCTAATGATATTAGGTAGGCCTTGGTTAATAAAATCACATGCGAGGAACTATTGGGGCAAAGGATACATGACCATTAGAGTTCATTCTAATCGATAGAAAGTTCCATTTGTAAATTTTATGAAGAGCTGCGAAGGAATGAATGATTATGATGATGAATAAAAAAAAACCAAAGCTCTAGTTTTGAAGGGATTTACATAGATGATTCTAATGAAGAAAATAAAGTTATACATTTTTGAAATAATCCCCAAGGTTGGAGCTTTGTCTTAGGCAGATCAAAGAGTTCAAGGGGATAGTGACCAATCAACTCCATGTGTGTTGACAGAAGGAAAAATCATGGAACACGTGAACAAGATTCAATTAGGACCAAACCTTTACCATGAAGAAATAAGGTAATATGAAGATTTACTATGTAAATATATCCATTTGTTTGTTTTCAACTACAAAGACCTTAGGGAAGTCACCATGGAACAACACAAAATTGAGTTGTTACTTAATGCAAAACTCGTCAAGACTAAACAAAGGAAGTGGAAGCAAAGATTCACTGAAATGGTGAAAGAAGAACTAGACAAGTTGTTGTAGGCAGGGTTCATTATACCGATGGAGACAATTAAATGAGTTTCTCCTATGGTATTGGCGTTAAAGAAAAATGGCAAGCTAAATATATGTGTCAACTACAAAGCTTTAAACAAAGTAACTAAGAAAGATTGATACCCTTTGCCATTTTGTGAATAAATTTTGGAAGAGGTTATAGGGCACAGAATGTACACATTTGGAGATGGGTACAAGGGCTACCACCAAATGAAAATTGTTTCAGAGGATCAATTGAAGACCACATTCACCACACCATGGGGAACATTTTGTTACACAATAATGCCTTTCGGTTTATGCAATGCTCCAAAAACATTTCAATGTTTGATGAACAAGGTTTTTGAACCATTCTTGGGCCTTTTTCTATGAGTTTTCATTAACAACTTTGGAGTTTATAGTGATAGAGCTTCTCACTTACCAAATTTGAATTATTATTTCAATGCTTGGATAGTTCAAAGGTGACTTTGAACCTTGAGAAAACCACAATTAGTTTTTCAAAGGGAAAGATGGTTGGACACATTATGTGAAAGGATGGGGTGACCATAGATCCCAAAAAACTTGGTAGGATTTCAAAACTTCCCTTCCCCACCACAAAGAAAACCCTTCAAGGTTTTTTGGGGATGGTGGGTTATTATTGAAAGTTTATACACATGTTTGTGACAAAAGCATGTCCTTTAACACGATTCTTGCAAGAAGATGCACTTACACAAATGGAGGATGAGGCATCAAAACATGCATTTGAACAATTCAAATCAACTTTTCAAGCTACATCAATCATTTGGACTCTAAATTAGAACAAACCATTTTTAGTATATTATGATGCATTTAAAGAAGCAGTGGGGAGCACACTGTCCCAATTGGATGAAAATGGGCACGACCATCCCATTCATTTTGTTAATAGACAATTAACTTCAGTAGAGAAAAATTATATTTTGATCGAACAAGAAGGTTTTGTAGTTATTTTATTTTTTAAAAAATTTTGCCATTGCTTATTGGGGTACAAGGCCAAAATTGTGATAGATCACATGGCCTCGACCTATTTGGTCAACAAATCTAATCCAAGTAATTGACTTGTTCGATGGCTATTGTTAATGGTAGAATTTGACATTGACATTGACATTATCCATCATTTAAAAAAGTGACATGGTAATGTTGATGGCTTTACAAGGGCATACGAAGGAATGGGTGATGTTTTAAAGAATGATGATTTTCTAGATGTAACAATAATGACCATCAATGTAGAAGGAGCATTTGAAGAATCAATAACTCATTTAATGCTTAAATGGCATGAGGTTTTCAGTTGGATCCACAAAGGTTGTGCAAACACAAATTACGCACAAAAGTCAAAATTACTTGATAATAGGGGACCAACTTTATTTCCAGAGAAGGGATGGTGTTTTTCAACGAACCATTGAAAAAAGTGAAACCTCACGTTTTTTGTATGAATTTCATTTTGGGATCTATGGAGGCCACTTTGTAAAATAAATCACAATAAAAAATATTTTGCAAGCAAGTTATTATTTGCTCACCATCTTCAAGGATGCCCATGATTACTACAGGAGTTATGATATATGTCAAATTTATGCACAAAGGTCTACTATGAATGGCCTTCTACACCCCATACCACCTCTTGGACCTTTTGATGGGGAATTGATTTAATGGAGCCATTTTTCGCAACCCCACTTTGGGGGAAGTGTGAGGTCGCCCTCACACTCCTGAAAATGGGACTTGGGAATCCCCCGGGACTCTCAAAAACTTAGAGCACGATTGCAGGGGTCAAAACACCTTTCATTGAGGTGTTTTTTATACCGTTGGAAAGGTCTTGAAGTGTAGATGTCCAAAATGGCCTCGCATGAGCCATTTGGACATATGTAGCACAAGTTATGGTCGAAAGAAGGGCTGGGAATCAAACTCGCAATTTGACTCCCGACCACTAAAAGTTGGGAATTGATCCGATCCCGGTGCGTGCAGGTGAAGTGCGACACATTCTTGGAAAGCTCTCGAAGAGAGCTACAACTTTGTTTTAAACCTCGTCCTAATCCAAGCTTGGGGCGAAAAGTTATGAACGCCCAAAGTCCCGGGAGTCCAAACCGGAATAGTTTCGGGACTCCACTTTGGGAGTCCCGGGAAAAAGTGCCATTCGGATGCAAGTGTGGTGGTGAGACACAGAGAATATTATATGGGGGAAGGTGGTGGTGAGACACAGAGAATATTATATGGGGGAAGGTGGCGGCTTCCCCCGAGTCCAGGCCATGGTGAGTCAAGTGAGTCCAAGGTTGCTCGTGGCTAGTCCTAACACCAAAAGTGTGCACAATGAGTTCTAACCAACTTGTTGGTTGGATTTGGATGCAAGACCGAATAACTAAGTAGCTTGTCCCTCGTCCTAGTTTAATCCCGGAACTTTCAGCACGCCCTTCTCACCCCCTTTGGTGCTGGAAGTTGGGAGCGTGCCCCGAGTCCTTCCCAATTCTGTAACTTGAGCAAGGACTTAGGAACGCGTCAATCTATGGGTTTTATGGAGAGCGGGATCTATGGAGGCCACTTTGCAAAATAAATCACAATAGAAAATATTTTGCAAGTAAGTTATTATTAGCCCACCCTCTTCAAGGATGCCCATGATTACTACAGGAATTGTGATGTATGTCAAGTTTATGCACAAAGGTCTACTATGAATGGCCTTCTACACCCCATACCACTTCTTGGACCTTTTGAAAAATGGGGAATTGATTTAATGGGGCCATTGCTAGTGATTAGGAGAAGGCATCGATTCATTGTGGTTGCAACAAACTACTTCACAAAGTTTGCAGTGCCTTGAAGTCTTTAGTGAAATGATAAGTAACATGATTTCTATATGAACGAATCTTTACTCAATTTAGAACACCATTTGAAATTGTGTCTGATAATGGTCATTAGTTTTTGAGTGAAGTTGTGGATAATTTGTTAGCACACCTTATAGTGAAACCTAGGTTTACCACTATGTATAAACCTAGCATTAATGACCTATTAGAAAGGACCAATAGGACATTGTGTTCCATGCTAGCAAAAAAAGCTGAGGTTCATGTGAACATTTGTGATTGGGATCTCAGGATCCACCATGTTGTGTGGGTTTACAACACCACATACAAAATTGTCAGAAGGTATTCACCTTTTTGTTTAACCTATGGGATGGAGGCGCTTTTACCCATTAAGCTAAAAATAATGATTTTATGCATTGCCACAACGATGAGACTTCCTTTGGATGAATCCCAATGCCATCAATTGTTGTAACTTAATGAATTGGACAAATTTTAGTTGAAAGTTTGCCAATCCATTAAGGTCACACAAGCTCAACAAAAGAATTTTTTTGATAAGAAGTTGAAAAAAAAGAGTTCAAAAAAGGTGACCTTGTCATCATGTTTGACATTCAACATCATTGCAGGGCTTACAATAAATTGTTGCCAAAATGGTTTGGACCCTTTGTCATCAAGAAGGTGTTTGTAGATAATGGAATTTATGAATTTGAAAATGTTGATGGTTCACCAAATCTAGATCACATTAATCATGAAAAGTTGAAAAGGTTTTGGATATGTGATTTTGAGATAAAATCCATAATGAATTTGGGAATGATGTAACTTAATGTAATTAGACTATTTACCTATGTAATTATTTAATAGTTAAGTTTGGTGATTTATTTGTTAGTTGGATTTCATGGTTTAATTATGATTTGGTCATAGTTTCAATAATGTGCTTGATTTTCATATGATAATTCATGTGAAAAATCATGTGAAAAGTCTTTGGCACATTAGTGTGCATTGACTCACATATGATAATTTATGTGAAATTTTTTTGTCACTTTATTATGCATGTGAAATTACATGGGGAACCATGAGGAACCATGTGATGTGTAAACTTTAAAAAGTTTCTTGTTTATTTTCTTTTTGGTTAGTATATAAGTGGGTGTTTGTGACCTTTGAAAAGACCTTCATTTGATAAAAATAAGTTTCATGGAATAAAATTGTGAAAGGAATTGAGATTTTAATTTTGAAAGGTTTCAATATAATTTATGAAAAATTCATGGTAGGAAAATGGTGACATATTAGTTACACATAGATAATAGAAAGGTGAAAAAATATTTATGTAAACAAGAACATAAATTTCCATAACTATGTAATAAACATACATAGTTTTGATTGTAAACCTGCTTGTGATTTGTAGATCAACCTCTTATTACGATTTCAGACTAACATTTGTACCAAACTACTTTTTTGTTTCAAAACATGTGAAAATTCTTTGGCTACCCAAATTAAATTTTTTTAAACACTTCATGCACCCAAGAGAACTAGTTGCTAGAATCAAAATTTTAGTTAAAAAACACAACAATAACTTTTAATTTAATTAACTATCATTTATCCCTTTGTCTCCATGGTCTAGCAAATTTTTTATCCTTACATCTATTCATCACCATTTTTCATCTAGGCTTTTACTCATTTATAAACTTGAGGTACTTATTTAGTTTTAATTTTCTTTAATGCAAATATCTAACATCACTCAGTGTTTAACCGAATTGGGCTCCCAATGTTTTGAAAAATCTTCATTGAAAGTTCTCCAAAATCAAAAGAATCATTTTCCAAACTTCATCAAAAGTTTTATCAAATTAAAAAATAATTTGAAACCAAAACCAAAGATTCCTTTTAAATCAAGCATCTGACAACAATGGTCTCTACTACCATGGGAGACATTTTGGTGATAACTAGCTTGATTTGGAACCAAGAAAATAAGCCGTAGCATTTGAAGGATCAACTCACAACCCTCATAAAGAAGAGCTTTGTAATACCTATGTAGTTTATGGTTCACTTTTAGTTAATTTGTGAGATTAATCTCCATAGTATATGAAATAAGGAAAACATTTTGGGCTCTTGGTATTGGTTATTATTCTCTAGTGTTGCATTCACACCTTTCAATTTTTTTTGAACCCATGATGTGAAGTACTATTATTTCCAAATTTTGGTGTTTTGAAACCTTGGGTTTTTCCACAATTTAATGTGGCCCTAAGACCATTTCTAATGATAGAATTGAGATGCCTTGTACAATACATTTTGGACCAAATATTGTAATAAAATAGTGAAAATGCATGGTTAAACAATGTTCTACAAGAGTGCCAATAAAGGGAAATGATTGATATTGATTGGCAAACCATAATGATTGGCTTAAGAAATGAAATTTCAACACACTCTCATTTTGTGTAGTTCATTATTTGATGTTTTTGGATAGGGTTGGGGAAAATTCAACATTGCATGTGAAATATTGATAGATGCCCAAAGAAGCATTACATTGAAGAATCTCTAAGAGCATGCCTAGTGGTAGGGCCGCATTTGAGCCTCTATCAATATTTAACACACACTTTCAAGGTGAAGTGTTAATTCTTCTCACATCACCATCCATGAACCTGAAAGAGTGAATTGAATAAATGATAGACCATTTAAATCTCATTACCTAGGCCAATCAGTATGGTTGACCAATCAAGAGAAATTGTTTCCTTTTGTTGATGTTATTGCAAGACACTATTAACATGAGAGTACTTATCAACCTAAAGCATAGTTACACCGTCCGATTGTAATACTTCATCTAAAATATGTTGGAAACGCCATTTTACTACTATTGTTGGGCATGGTCTAACTATATCATCACATTAAACAATAGGGTTGCATTTCACATGATGACAAACAAGCATCAAACAAGCTTACATGGTTTTTTCCGGTTAGAAAATTTACATGTGTTCATTGATCCAAAATGATGAAGAATGTGCTCATGAGTTTAGGACAAGGTGAAAATGGGCATTGGAGTTGTAATGTTTAGTTTTATTATAGCATTATAACAAGAATTTGAAACCACATTTGGGCAGCAAAATTCTTGCAATTAAAGTTAATGTACCATTATTTGATGGACAAGTTTTGAGTTCAAAAAGGCAAAAAAACAAAACATTGCTCTTTAGTTCATTAAAATTTTGAAAAAATCAATTGCACAAAATTTGCATATGTAGTCATAGTTTAAATAGTTAGTGTAGAAGTGGTTTTATCAAATGCAAAATTGTACAAGTTTGAACATTTTAACTCAACAAAAAAATTTTCCTTTGAATGTAATGAATATTGAAAAAAAATTCAAAAATAATAAAGTTATTTAAAAAGTCCTCCCCAATGCCATCCCTTATCTTAATTTGGTTATTTGTAAAATCACCAAATATGGGGATAAAATTTTAAAAACTAAGGTTGAATCTAGAAAATAAGGGTCAAGTCAAATTTGAATATTTTTTGAAGCTTGTTTTTTGAGCTTTCCACTTTAGGAACTTTTTAAATTTTGCATTTTTAGGCATTTTAAAAAAAAATTCATACAAAATTAGTTTAAGGTTTGCATTATGAATTACCTATAATGATATTTAAAGTGTTTGGGTGAAAGTACATTAAGCCCCCAAAAATTGTAATCACACATATAGTCTTTTTGCAATTAATGTTTTTGTAACATATGAACATCACACCTTGAATTATTTTTACTTGTTTTAGGTATATTTGATTAGATTTATATTTAAAATATTCAAATATTGAAAAACTTGAATGTATGGAATATATTTATGACAATATAATATTTGTCACAAAGTTTGAAAATTTGTATATAATACTTGAAAGTTATGGTTGTGGGTGAAATTTTTGGGTAAATGTTTTTGTGGTGAATGATATTGATATACATTGATTGAATATAGGGCCATTTAGAAGTTTAAAACTTTTGGTTGAAAATCCATTCAAAAAATATGTTTTTTTGCACTTTTAGAGCCATGAATGCACAATAAATTTTTCTATTTTGGAAAACCCATTATCCTAAGAGAAAGGAAGATATCTTATAAATGGGCATTTCATTTATTTTTCAGTTTTGTTTGTTTATTTCATAATGTGTTATGAACCATAAACAGGAAACCCTATGGTTGTTGAAAAAATATATATTATGTATTTTATGCACATTGATTTTATTCAACCATTTTCATCTAATTATTGCATCAAGTTTAATTTTGATCGAAAGTGAACTTTGAGTTCCAAAATGTTATTATGCACATTTTAAGGTTTTTTCCCTTGTGTTTAGGGTTTTCAAGAGTTGTCATCAAGATTTTAGCATATTACATATTATCATACTTGTTATACATCATTTCTTTTTACCAAAATGAATCACCTTTAGTGTGTTTTCACCCTTTTTCTACATGGAATTATATAAGTGGGTTCCTTTCGCTTTTCATTTCTTTCTCATTTTCATTTGTGTGATTTTTTTTTTCATTTTCATTTGGGATTTTTTCACTTTTCAAAAGGTTTATAATTTTTTTAAGGCTTATATTAATTTTATTTTTAGATTTTTCTCTTTTATCTTAATTTTTTTAATTAAAGATTTATATTTTCTTCTTGCTTTCCATTTTCAAGTTTTAAAAATAAATTAAAAGGTTTTTTTAATTGTATTTCATCACTTTTTTGAATCATGTTTATTTTTTCATGGGTGATGATTTTAACTCTCATTAAACATTGATAAGGAAATGTTTGAAACTAGGTGCATGTAACATCAATCAAGTTTATGGTTGTTAATGTATGGTACATATTCAATCCAAATGAGTTGAAAGTGAATGTTTAATAGGTAGTCAAACGAGATGTGCATGTTTAGAACATGTTTAGCACAATGTGAACAACTACAAGTTTGTTCAAAGTTATAACAAATTTCATTTTGTGAGAATTTGATGTGTTAGCAAACATTTGGTGGTCCCCACCATTTACATGCACTTAAATGGGTGTGAAAATATGTATTGCATGAACAACATTATGGTTTTTGACCACCAAAGGTTGTTCATTTGCTTAAACATCAAGCACCCTATTTCTTTTTCACAATGTGAACATTATGCACGAATCAAATTTGTAAGAAATTTAATATTAATTTGTTGCACATGAAAATAAATATTGTAAGTACTTGAAGGATTCAAGTTATATGTTTATGTGAGAGAAAATGTCTATGATGTGATGGATGGAAAGGCATGAACTTGTCCTTGGCATGATTCAAATGTAATGCATCGCATACAATAAATGCATGTAGGGCACAAACATATGGGTGAAACAAGAAATTGAAGGTCGAAAAAAATTTAATTCATGAATCGTTTTGATTCATCAAAAGTCAAAACCCAAATATAATCATTTATTCAAAGTTTAAAACTAAAAATTATTATTATTAATTTTTTACACAAACATTGTATGGTTTATATACATGGAATCAATGGGAACCATATATAATTACATAATAATATTTAATATTTAATAGATGAATCAAATGTTTACAATTGGGATTGGGATTATTAATTATAGTTCCAACACTTCGTTCATCTTTGTTTTAAATAAACTTTAATTCTTTAGTTTTTTTGAAATTTCTAAACTTAGTTTTTATTTTAAAATGTGAACTTTCACTTTACATTTAACATAATTTTTTTATTTTGATTATCAAATTGTATATCACACACTGTGATGACAATGTTCACGAATTGTGATTATAATATTTCAACCATATTTGTATTTTGCTACTCAATGTAAATGTATAACTTGGGATTGAGTTAAAGTGGAATAAGTGTTGGTTCATCTATTGACTTATAAAAGGTAAATGAATAAGGGGGTTGATACTATGGGTGGGGTAGGTGTACCATCAATCAAACTTTTTCACCTTTTGAAAACATTTTAAAATGTCCATCCATTTTTTAAAATTATGTCAACGACTATTCACACCAACACCATTTTTTTGTTGAAAGTTATATGAATTGATTTATGATTTTAACATTTTTTTTATAATAAAGGTCTCATTTTACATTCAATTTTAACTTTGAATATTGAATGATACTTCAATGGGCCCTTAATCCATGCATATTTGTTGTAGATTAATTTATTTTTACAATTCAATGTTGCCCATTCAAAAGTAAAAATTGAACAATAAACATTTGAGGCTTCAAAACCCTACTTTGTCAAATTGTGTAAAGAACACAATGTTTGGTGTTGTAATTATCACATGGAGTTGAGTATGTTGAAATAAATATTGAATAACATTTGGTTTAATGAATAATTGTGCTTTAATGATTAGTGAATTTTGCGAAGGTGTTTTGAACAAAAAAAATTGGAGTGAATGAAGATGAAAGACTCAAAAAATGGTTTAAAATGTTTCAAAGAAACATTTGATTCTACTTTCTTTGACTATTTATCACTAAACTTACAAAAGTTTATGCAACATAATTTTGTTGCAAGGTGAAAAGATGTGTAATCCTTGTTTAGTATGGATAACTTGCTTCCATAAACAATCTTATTTCATATTGACTTTGTCAAGAATTACACATTTTTTATTCAAAATGAAATTCAATTTTTACATTGACAATCTTTCTAAATTATCATTTTGATTCTATTACTTTTCAAATAGATCCCACTAATGGATTTGAAAGTGATGATTAAAAAAATCATCAAATTTTTATTTTTTATATATTTCAAACAACAAGGAACATGAACATTACTTTTTGATACATTGGGATTGGCTTTTGTCACACAAAATTAATGTAACACACCATTGGGTATGGACTTTGGAATGATGGGTGTGTTGGTTCAAAGATTGTTAAGTTGTATACTTTGTTATTCAATACCTTGGTCTTATTAATGAATGTAATATGAATTGTAGTCTTTTGAAACAAGACATGGCAAAAGGGAGTGATTTGGTGTAAAGGATGTGATGAAGATGGCCTTAAAATGAATGAATAACTTCACAACCTCAAAAGGAAGCTACAAAATGTTAAAGATTGTGTACAAATTTTGACTTAAATAATGTCCTCTTTTGTATCTTCATTTATGAAAACTTTTGAGGAACAATATTAAGATTTTTTGGAATGTGCAAACTTAAAATATTAATAAAACAACATTTATGCTTGTGATAAAATTGTTGGCTTCAATAAGTTGCATTTTATGTATTTTTTCCATGTTTTCAATTTAAGAAGGTTAATGGTTAAGCCTTTTGCATGTTTTTGCGCATTGTGTTTTGACCAAAATTTTAAAAATTGTACAAAATGAAATTATGTTCACAAATGGAAGTTGGTTAAGATATGCCTTAAAAACACATTTTTTGTGTGCTAACATGGAGGAAGATAAGAATTGGGTTTTCATGGTTTACAAGATGGATAGGAGATGGGAGACTTCTTAAAAATTGGGGACAATTTTATTGTTTAAATTGAAGAAAGCAATGGAGAAAATGTTAATAACTTTTACATATTGTAATGTTAATGTGCAAGACATGTTGTGTGAAAACTATTCAAATATGCATGGGGATGCTCATTTGAAATCAATGATCATGTTATGGTTGGTATTTACTACCAAAAATGAGGATGTGTTAAAAATTACTATGTGCATTTTGCAAACTCACAAATGGTTTATCTTGGTGTTGATTTAGTTGTAGCATGGGTGCAAGTATGATTGGGTGGACCCACCAAAAACACTTTAGGGTGATTTCAAAGGAATGGTCATGAATTTTTTAAAAAATAAAATCATTATACATTATTTATAATTTCCTTCTTTTTTATTGGTTCTTGAAAAGGAATTTGGATGCAATAGGCATGCAACAAGTTTTAGGTCCACGAGAGCTATGCGAAAAATGTTTGATGCCATCACTATATGTGGAGTCGTGTGGTCGAGGTCTCTTCTTCTACATAGTGGTGAAGGCATTGAAATCAACTATTAAGAACAAGGAGGTGGTGAGGAAAGTTTCTAAGGTGTTATGTGCATTTGAGGCTTGGAGCTTGTGGGTGACTATAAGCAAGAATATTAGAGGCTTGTTCCCCTTTCACTCAAAGGTGGTTTTCTTGGAAGTAGCAATTGTGTGAGCTTTTACACTACTGATGATGTACCAAAACTTTTATTACAAGAGAATAAGAATAATGTGATCAACACAACAAGGTTGAAGTAAGTTGTTTACATTTAGATCTCTTTTTGGTATAATTTATTTCTTTGGAGGGTTGTTGGTTTGTCCTGATTCTAAATGTTAATATGCTTTTAGGATAAATTGGATGGTTAGTTTGTCGAAGTCACTAGGTTAAGTTCATCTTTTGAACAATTAGTTCGATTTTCCATTGTAGATTGTCAATAGTTCTATAACTCAATACATATGAACATTTCTTAAGTTGTGAAACCTAGAGCTTCAAACAACACCCATGCCAAAACTAAGGTTTGTGATACTCAAAGGTGAAACTTCCAAGCGATCCTTCAATTTGTTGTGGCAAATTAAAATTTGCAGGAATGATTTCACCATGTTCACCATATTCTCCTTGTCATGTGCATTCTATTGGCAAGGTTGAGATTTATTTTCCAGAATGTTTATCCTAGGTTTATCTACATTTACCATAATCTCATCATTGTGTTTCCTATGGGCAAGGAACTGTGTTCTACAGCCATGCCTTGAATCAAATTCAGCCCCACCTGAACTTTCTTCAAGTTCTAAGACCAAGGTGGTTGAAAGCTTCATTGGAAGCATGTGCGATGGCCTTGGCAACCTCAATAGTAGCCTTGGTGATGGAGGTAGCAATTGTAAATGTTGCAAGTATAGATGTTATATTTGAGCATGCCATACAACTCCCAATTTAGAGGGGTATTGAAATTAAATTTGTGTGCCCAAACACTTTAACTTTGTTCCAAGATTAAAGTTGTTGCACCCATTGTGTCATGAACATTATTCTGCACCTGCTAGAATTTCTTATTTGTTTCCATACTTTGCATTTATATTTCCAGAAGTTGATAAACACTAGCAAATTCATATATTGAAGGACCACGAACACATCTTACTATGCCATGCCTTGGATCCTCATGCTGAAGATGATCTATGTACCAATGGTACGACTAGTAAGCTTGTTTAATGCTCAAGGGGATGGTATACATTGCTGAAGTCATTATGTCATGTGGCTCATGTGGACATGTTCTTTTTTTCTTCATAGAGCTAGCTTTCACAAAGTGAGGTTGTTCACCAATGTCACATTAACTTTTTGGTATAAAGGTTTGATTTGGGAACTTTGCATTTTGAACTATATGTGTATGGTTCTATAAATTTGTGGGTAGTCATGGCAACTCCAGTCATCATTACCATTGATGATAAAGGTGATGGTCTAATGTCACTTTGTGTGTGACTCATTGAATGCAAACATACCTTACAAAAATGCAGTAATGTGCAATTGATAATGTTGTGCAAATTCAAAGCTTGCTGAAAGATTATGTTACAAGAAGTCAAAAATTGGAGTGTGAACTACTTCAAATCCAGAATTTGAGGTTTCCATTAATCCCATCCTCAAAGCCTATTTCTTTTGATTCTTTAGACAACTATGGAGACAACATGTTGGGACTTGATTTTGAAAACCCACACATCAATTGACGCGCTCCCAAGTCCCTAATTAGTCCCAAGTTGAGGCTAAGTTACTCAAGTTGCGGAATTGTGGAGGACTCGGGGCATGTTCCCAATTCTCAACACTAAAAGGGGTAGAGGGGCATGTTGAAGCTCCAAGAAGGGACTAGGAAGAGTGACAAGCTATTCACTTACTCGAACCTTCATCAAAACCAACTAACAAGTTGGTTAGTTCACTTTCTGGAGCACCCTTGGTGCTAGGACAAGCCACGGGCAACTCTAGACTCACATGACTCACCACGGCCTAGACTCGGGGGAAGCCACCACCTTCCCCCATATAGTATACTATGTGCCTCTCCGTGGCACCCACATCCGAATGGTTTTTTGTCCCGGGACTCCCAAGGAGGAGTCCCGAAACTGTCCCGGTTTAGACTTCCAAGACTTTGCAAGATCATAATTTTTTGTTCAGACCTCCGATTGGGATGAGGTCTAAAGAAAACTTGTAGCTCTCTTTGAGAGCTTTCCAAGGGTGTGTCACATTCCACCTACACGCACCCAAGTCGGGTTGATTCCCGACTTTTAGTGGTCGGGAGTCAAACTGCCAGTTTGACTCCCGGCCCTTCTTTTTGCCATAATTTGTTCATAGATGTCCAAATGGCCCATGCAAGGCCATTTTCGATATCTACACTTCAATATCTTTTCAGTGATATAAAGAACACCCCAATGCAAGGTGTTTTGCCCCTTGAAATTGAGCTCTAAAGTTTTGAGAGTCCCGAAGGACTCCTAAGTCCCAACTTTGGGAGTGTGAATTTCATCCTCACACTCTCCCAAGGTAGGGTTGCGACATCGATGGACAAATTTTCTTACCAACTTGTAAGACATCTATCATTACAATATACATTATTACTCCTTATTTTTCTTTAAACTCTAAAACATTCATTTATAATTTTTTGTCTACTTCATGAAAAATGTGTGTAAACAACTTTGCATGTAGGTGAATCTTCCGATGAAACCAAGACTGTTGCGGTGGCCAAAGATAATCTTTGCAAATAGTTGCAAAAGCTTGCCATTCACATTCAAAAAAAGAGGTGTGAATCTATGATGAATTTTTGCAGCCCTTTTTGTTGTCTAAGATCAACTTCCATGCTATTTGTTTCTATGTGGGTGAACTTGCCTTACATTATATTCTTCTACTCATAATCATTAGATGTGTACATTTTTTCAATGTTTTGCTTAGAGGTTTTCATTGGGGAAATCCTGTTTGAAAACATCCTACTAAGAAATGTTCTTCAAAGCATTCATGATGGAATGAAGCATGAATTACCAGATGGGGACTATTGTCCTGACTATCTTTTAGCATTGATAGAAAAATGTTGAGCCATGAAAAATGTTGCAGATTGTCCTCAATTTCCTATAATCTGCCAACTATTGGTGGATTACAAGGTTGTATGGTTTTGAAGCATCCATATGGCCTAAATGATGTACCACATGAATACTCTCAAAACTCATAGCTTATGGATGCAATAAACACATTATACTACATTTGTTCATGAGGATTACAACAATCCTTTTGAATCGACAACTTCATGTATCATTGAAATAAACTCCACAAGATTCAGTTTTTGTGTTTTGGTTTTTGATTAATCATAGAACTAAGTGAATATATGATGAACTTAGTTTGGCCTTAAATGCATCAACAGAAGGTTTGACATCTAGAAATTTGTTAGTGCTACAGCAAGCACAAAACCATTTTGTTGATTGACCATATTCTAAATTCTCTTTAAAAAAGCCTAAGGTCACCACTACTAATTTTTCTTCTAGTAAGTTCAAAAGCCATCAAACATAATACCATAAGTTATAGAAGCAATGTGTTTTATACCTTTTAATCTTCCGCTTTGAGTATTTTAAAAGACATATATTAAAATGAACTCTCCAATTTTAAAATTTATATTCAGAAAAATTACATAATAATTAACCATAGGAAGTTTAATTATCTCTACTTCATTACTTGCACAACATTTTTAAAAATGTAATGAATTAGAAATGAAAAATTCAATTAATTATGTGAATTAACCACACAAAAAATAAAAATAAGAACTCTGTAATCTTCAATAAAATTTAGGTTAAAACTTAAAACTAGTACATAATACTGTAAAAAATAGGAACTTTGAATAAATGTGCATAAGTCCATTAGAGAACACTTTGGCAAAATGTATTAAATTAAAACTATAAACTTCAAATAAATATGTGTAATTTGTGAATCCAAAAAATCAGAAAATCTTCCAAAATTTCCAATTTTTATGTAACCACTATGCAAAAACTTGCCATAAAAAAATCATTTTATGGAAATGTTTTAGCCTCTTGGACAACACTCGAGCAAAATTTATTAGATTAAATACAAAAAAATTAATTAAATGTGCATAATAAATAAAAATGCAAGTTATTTAACTTTTAAAGTATTAAATTTTTGGTTAATAGTTATGTTGGATCCTAAGGAACAACATATCTTATAGTTTCTTTGCACAAAAAATGCATTTTTAGAATTGATCAAGCACCACCAACATATACTCCATCCTATAACTTTATAATTGATGTTCAAGTGGTCTTCAAGATTGCCACCATGACCATCTTCTTCTTCTTTCATGACAATGTTAAAATTGCCATGCACTTTTAATATAATACTTGAGTATTTGCAATTATTGTTTGAATATTGCAAATTGTTTCATCGTTGCATGCTTGAGTGACACATTTGATTGACAATGGTAATGACGACAGTATGTATTTTCACAAAATATTTTGTTTTGAAATGTGTCAAATCTAAGTTGAATTTTTTACCTACAATTTGCAACTTGTTTCCATCTATAGTGTTGAAGTTCAAAATATCTTTGTGATGCTAAATGTTCATTATTTTGATCTCTAGAATAATGGATCATTCATGGACATTGCCAAGAAAAGAAGGTGGATTTGGATTATTTATCCATCAGCAAGGGTTGAGAGGCTTTGGTGACAACATTAAAGTTCTTGGATAGTCAAACGTTTTAGAAGAAGATATTTGTCAAATGATTGGCCCCAAGTTTGACAAAAATGGTTGGAAATATAAGCTAAACATAGAGAAAGAGCTTTAGGATGTCATTGTAGAGTTATACACACATGTGTATGAAAAGCATAAGGTGTTAAACAAGACTATTACATTAGACTTTGCATGCGGTTTGGTGGCCAAAAATAAAGGATCAAAGTGAACTAGGCAACATATGCACTTGTTGCCCATGAAAAGTGCATGGTTTTTCATGTGGCCATAAAATGGGTACTTTTCCTTGTGCTCAAAAATTAGTAAAAAAATCATGTTACATATTTCAGCCAATTTGTTGGTCACCACCCCTAGATAAACATCATAGGCATCTCCTAGAACCATTAACTAAAAAAACCAAGATCATTTAGGGTTCTTGAGAGGTTTTTATGTTAAATACTCTTTTGCATTACTTTCATAAATTTTTTTTTATTAAGGAAATGTTTAGGAACATCAAAACATGTTCAAATCTTGATAAACGTGAATCATTTAAATATTTGGAATATATTTAACTTGGTGATGTAAACCAATGTACAAAATGTCTTATTATATTTGAGAAAATCGTTCTTGAATCTAACCTTCTCTAGAAAATTAAATGTGTGATGTTCCTTGTGGGTCCACCTAATCATACTTGCACGTGCATGCAAACTTTTCATTATGTGCCCATCCCAGAATGAAAGGTGATAAATAATTTGAAAATGAATCACAAAGTGTGAATTAAATCTATTGAACTTTAAAATTATTTATAAACCTCACAAATAAGTTTATAAGGCTCAAAAATGAATTATGAACCATGGATTAGAACTATAGATCTTTTAAATTATTTACAAACCCCACAAATAAATATGTAAAACTTGAAAATGAGTCACAAGCCATGAATTAGGTTTATAAAGTTTTCAAGTTATTTACAAACCCCACAAATAAGTTTGTGAATTGTCCATGGTAAAAACATTCATGGGTGGCATAAAAACAACAAACGAAGAACAATGTTTTCTTTTCAAAAAATTTGTTATAAGCTTAGTAGTAAGCATGTTAAGAATGATTTAACAATAAATGAAAAACTCTTATTAAAACTAGTAAAAAAAAACTTCTATAATTTAGCTACTTACAACATCCAAGAATAGACATTTAGCAAAACAAACCAAAAACATTTCCTTGTTACATTTTTAAAAAATAAAATTGGAATGGAATATATATATGTTTTTAATTTCACAAAAAATGCTAATGAGAAATATTCAATAATACATTTTTGTGGTGTGTTTTGATAATGCCAAAAAAATTACATTTTGGGATGATTATGTTTAGGGTAAGATAATCATCTTTTTCAAAAAGTGACTACATTTACACCTCTTAAACGTCTTAAAAGGCCAGGTTTTTGAAAAAAGAAAGAATTTCATAAAAATCATGTCCCAAAGGACTAAATATTATTTTTAGTAAATTTTTTTAAAAAAGTCCTTGTACTTCCATGCCATCTTGAAAATGCTTGGAAACCTCTATTTTGAATCGCTTGACATTATGATTTCGAAGATTAATTAATAAGTCTAGATCGTTACAAAATCTAGAAATCGTGAGTCCATATATGTATTGTTTGTGTATTATTACATTGCATGCCATACAATTAAAAGTTCCCCATTTAAAAATTGAAATGTTTATATTGTTTTGATTTGGGTTTTTTTTTTCAAAAGTGAATGTAATTAGAATCATTACATTATATTAAAATAATCACTGTAACAAATGCATGCACCATACACTTTAACTTGTAAATATCTTGTTATAGGATTTTATGGACATTATAGTCTACAACTATGTTCTAAGTTAATTACAAGCCTTGAATTAGGTTTGCAAAGCTTTCAAGTTAATCACAAACCCTAAAGAGCTTAATATTGAACTTCCAAATTAAGTACATACCCTAATGAATATAGGTTCAAACTAATTATAGATGTTAAATAAAATCATTATAGCTTCCAAGTTAAGTATAGACCCCAAGGGAGTTATTGCAAAGCTACCAAGTTAATTGTAGACTCCAAAAAGGTTAATGCAATTCTTTCAAGCTAATTACAAACCCTAAAGAAAAGGTTCATTATAGTTTACAAATTAAATAAAGACCCTAAAAAGGGTTCATTAGAAGTTCCAAGTTAAATACAAATCCTAAATACCAAATCCACCCCAAAGAGGCCATTAATACAAAGTTTTCAAGTTAGGTACAAACATTATAAAGTTTCATTACTGCATCAAAATTAAATCTAGACCCCAAAGATGATATGCAAAGTTTCCAAATTAAGTACAAACCCTAAAGAACTTACTCAGAGCTTCCAAGTTAAATCTAAACTCCAAAGAAGCTAATGTAAAGTTTTCAAATTAAGTACATACCCAAAGACCTTACTTAGAGCTTCCAAGTTAAATCCAAACCTTAAAAAGGTTAATGCAAAGCTTCCAAGTTAGCTAAGGTAGTGATCCTAAATTAATCACAAACCCCAAAGATGCAAATGTAAAGCTTTCAAGTTAATTACAAAACCCAAAGAACTAATGTAAAGCTTCCAAGTTAATGAAAAGTCATATCCAAAAGCATGCTCAACCTAATGGCCATTTTACAAAATCCTCACCATTTGTAGGCCACCAATTTAAAAAGGAGGTATGTATACCAAAAGAGGGTTTGTCCAAGCTTCAAAATGAATCACCACAAGTTACATTGAACTACCATCATCCAAAGAGGGTTTATTCAATTTTCAAAATGAATCACCACAAGTTACATTGAGCTACTAGCATCGAAAGAGGGTTTGTTCAAGCTTCAAAATGAATCACCACAAGTTACATTGAGCTACCACCATCAAAAAATCACTTGGATTGGTCAAGCTCGAGCTTTTCCACACTCACACCCTCACCAAAAACCTTTCATTCCTATTGCAAACCTCTAGTTGATGTCCTCTACACAAAATCTTTCCTTGTGTAAACTCCACTCAAAAACCAAAGTTTGAAAATTTCTAGGCTCAAAGATCTTTGCATGAAATCCAAACTTCAAAAACCTTTGCTCAAAAACAATTCCATTATCAGACGATTTTAAAAAATGTCCATTTAAAAAAATAATGGAACTTTTGAATTCTCTTTCACACACACACACATTTTTGCTCACACATTCACACATGTTGGAGTTGTCTAAAACCAATGAACTTTTGTGTGAGAATGTTAGTTCCTTCCCATTTTAAGACAAACATGGGATCAAATTAGTTTCAACCCCAAAATTGCAAATCCCAATTTGATCCCTGGTTATTTTGCTTTGTACTTGTTAGCTTGTGTTACAACTTTTTCCCCTTATATGTCAAAATTGGGCATCCTCGTACCATATTCAGGATACTTTATATGTAAGTCTAATAAATAAAAACATGCCATCTTACTTATATAAAATAATTGGGTTCTATTTCTTGATTCGATTATTCCTAATTGGCTGGACCCTCCCTCCCTTGAGAGCCATGAGTGGAAGTATGTGGGCCTTGCATCCCAGTCACGAATAGCCCACTAAATTAATAGTGTCTTTGCCAACCTTTAGTGGGAGGGCTCATCTGCCAACTCATGCATTGCACTGTTATGTGCAAGAAGATTGGCCCATTACTCCCAAAAAAATGAAACTATGGAGGCTCTTCAAAATAGAAGGTTCTATTTTGATTTATATAGTTCCTCCCCTTGGGCCCACCTATATAAGTGGAGGGAGAACAACATTTGCCAAAACACATGGGTTAGAAGTGAGGTGCTTATACGAAGAACATGTTGGGGAACACATTGTGAACTTGGGGAACATTTCGGGAACCCATTAGGAACTTAGATGGAACACCGTGGGAACACATTAGGAAACATTGAAAAGTAAAAAAAAAATCTTCCTCCCCCCCCTGCCCCCCCCCACTAACTTAAAAGAAATAAAAGCAAGGCACTTTGGCCTTTCTTATTGGCTAAAAGGAAAACAAATCCTCCCCCCTCACCTTCGTTGCCCTTAATAAAACTTGCATGGAAAATCCAATGTCCAATGTCCGAGTGGACACTGGATAGTCCACTCTCTACACCAAATACAACTTGAAAAAAAAACCTCCCCTCCAACCTCCCAACCTTAAACCCAAAACTTAAAAGGAAAAAAACCAAGGCACCCTAAAAACATGATTGCACTTCCCATTGGCTGGATGAATTTCTCTCTTCAAGAGGGTTCATCACAATTTTTTGCCTAGGCTAATACCCATCACAACGAACACCCCGATATATAGGTGAAAAGGGGAAGATTTTGGGCAAAACATATGGGTTTGAAATCAGGTGCTATTGGGAACATCCTTGGGGGACACATTGAGAACTTGGGGAACAACTTGGAGAAATGGTAGGAACACATCAACAACTCAAAAAAATAATAATACCCTTTCCCCCCTGCCCCCAAACCCAAATTAAAATGTTGGGGCCCCTGAGTGGATGTTGCACCTGCCCATTGGCTGCATGTAATTTCTATTTCCAAACTTGTTAATTACCTTTTTGGCTTGAGCTAATGGTAGGGAAATAAATTTGGGGACATAGTCACCTCTTTTATTAATTAGATCAGGTGCCTCCCAAGTTCTTTACTTTTCTTTTTTTTGGCAACATGCCAATTTGATTGGCCCATCACTCTAAAAAAATCGTTACAACAAGCTTTGTTACACTTGTCATTTGGACGCACCAAGTATCAGTTGTAGCAGCTGAGGCAAACTTCTTAGCAGGAGCAACAGATAGAACAATATACACCACCATCCTTCTTTCTTTCCTTTCTGTTGTTGCTTCTTCTTCTTTTTCACTTGGACATGTTCAGAGAGTTTCGGCACACAAGCAAGCAAGTAAACAATTCTCTGGATGGGCTCTTGTGCAAAGAGACATAGAACACATACATTGAAAAGAACAACAATGAGCAGAGAGCTTTCTTACATGAAGAATGAAGCCGTCAACACAAGGCCGACGATGAGCAGAAGCACTGCCAAGAAGGGATACAATGTTTGAGGTATGTAAATTTGAAGAACCCATCATTGTCATTATCATGCATACAAAAACTCAAGGTTTTTGGTGTATTATTAGTACCAATATAGAAATCCCAACATACATTAAAACTTGAGATTGCAAAGCAGTGAATACGACGCACCCCCAAGCTCTTTAACGGACTCAAATGAGAGTCCAAACTGAAGACAACGGAAAAGCAAGGAGTTAGGGCATGCTCCTTGGCTCGCAGCATTTTGAGGGGTAGAGGGGCGTGTTGGAGTTTCGGGATGGGACTAGGAAGAGTGACAAGCATCAACTATTCACACGGACTTGCACAAAACCAACACAAGGTGGTTAGTGCATAATTGGAGCATTTTTGGTGTTAGGACAAGCCACGAGTAACTCATATTCACAAGATTCACCACAGCCCGGACTTGGGGGAAGCCACCACCTTCCCCCTTATAGTATATTTTGTGCCTCTCCACGAGGTCCACATCCAAATGGCTTTTTGTCCCAAGATTCCCAAGTGGGAACCTCGAAATTACCAAAGTTGGGACTCTTGCGATTTTGGGGCCCCATAACTTTGTGTGCAAACCTCCAATTGAAATGAAGTCTGAAACAAAGTTGTAACCCTCATCGAAAGCTTTCCAATGTCGCATGCCACCTGCATGCAAGGAAATCGGGGTGATTCCCAACTTTTAATGGTCGGAAGTCAAATTGCCAATTTGATTCTCGACCTTTCTTTTGGCCATAACTTGTGTTTCAGATGTCCAAATGGGTCATGCAAGCCCATTTTAGACATCTAAGTTTCAATAAAGTTCTAATGGTATGAAGAACTCCTCGAGCCATTGGGTTTTGACCCTTGCGATCACTCTTTGAACAATCGGGACTCCACCGGGACTCCAATACCCAAAGTGGAAGCTCCTTTGGGAATGTGAGGGTTCATTCCTTCACACTTTCTTTCACTCCCGACTTCCCTTTTGGCTCGCAACCTTGCAAGCCCTTGCCTTGGTCGCAAGCCCAAGGCTAGGGTTGCGATAGAATAATGACCAAGTTGTTTTATTTGCTTGGAATATGTATGCAGACATTTGGAGAGGAGTTGGATATCGAAGGATTGAAGTGGACTATTCTATAAGTATACACTTTCATGGTGCTACTACACTTGCATTTTTTCAATTCTTTTTAAAGAACAAATTAAAGAAGACAACCAAATATTTTTGGTTTCAATCAAGAACACCAATTAATCCTCTGGTAGCATATGTATTTGGAACATAAAATATAGTTTTTCAGCAAATAGTCAAGAATCCATGAGCATTATAAGCACATTGGTCAGGATGTAAAATTGTTTTAAGAAAACTATTGGACATCTAAATGAGTTTTTTTAATTTACTGCATGTAATATTGCAGGATGGTGTTTTGACAATACAACTTGGGAGCAAGGATACATATGTGATTAATAAACAAACACCAAATCAGTAGATTTGGCTTTCATTTCGAATCGTAGACGAGGCCTTGGAGTGTTGTGCGTATATGCAAATGACGAAGAAAGGCGAACAGTTGCTCAAGAACGTCAAAGACTCTGCTGCGCTGCAGTAGCTTTCGAAAGGGCTGCATATAATGGGGCCCAACATGAAAAAGCATAATGTATGACTGATACTATAGAGGATCAACTTTAGGCTGGACAACACATGGCCCTACAAGATTTGCGATACCCCTTGGCCGACTCATTGGGGAGGATGGGTGGTCTGAAAATTTATGACTACAAAACAATCAGAACAGAACACGCACAAGGGTCTCAATGGCGGCTTATTACACACAAAGAGTGCACTTTAGCAGCAAACTTTTTGCTCTGCATCTTAGTGGTCGCCTTCTTTAGTAGTATATCGTCAACGTTGCTACCAAGATAGAGCAAAACACTTTTAATTTTTTGGTGCTAAACCAAGCTCAACTTTGTGTGGAACTTTACCAAGGGCTGGCAGATATGTTCGAACATGATGTTCAATTAGATGCTGCAAAAGTGGGTCAGTGAATTATTCTCCTAGTTTCATTTCGCGATTCTCCATGTTTCATGATGCAAGTGTATCAAGATGCGATGGCTATTGTGCGGAGCAAAGGAATTTCGGATGTTTTCCTCACATTCAATTGCAACTCAAATTGGTAGGAAATTATCCTAAAGCTCGAGCCCAACCAAACATCTTCTAACCGTCCAGATTCGGTCGCTCGCATATTTCAAATGAAGGTGAAAGCCCTTTTTAAAGGAGTGGCAAAAAATGCATGGTTCGCCAAAGTTATTGGGAACATTTGGACAAGGGAATACCAGAAACGAGGCCTACCTCACATTCATCTGCTCCTTATTTTTCCTCTAGAACAAAAAGTTTCCACAACCGAAGACATAGATTGCTTGGTGTTGACAGAGCTTCCTCTTCCAAAGAACAAACCTTTTTTTGAAACGGTCACAAAATGTTTATTGCACGGATCGTGTGGCGAAGAATACCCCAATGCACCTTGCATGGTCAACGGTGTATGCAAAAAACGTTATCCGTGAGCTTTCTCTAAGGAGACAAACAAGGCGAAAATGGTTACCCTGTCTACTGTCGACGAAATGATGGTCGAACATTTTGAAAGACTCCAGATGGTTTTGTGTACGACAACCGATGGGTGGTGCCCCACAACCCTTACCTTACTAAGATGTTTAATGCACATACTAACGTCGAAGTGTCTGTTGGTATTCAGACTGTCAAATACCTTTTAAAATATGTTTATAAAGGTCCTAACCATGTTGCAATGGTGATCACTAGTCCAACAAACGAGATCCAACAATACATTGACGCCTGATATTTGAGCATTGCTGAAGGGGTCGATTCCTTACTTTCGTTCAAAAAACATACGGAATGGCCGCTTGTCATTCGATTAGTTGTTCATTTGCCAACACAACACAACATCATTTTAATGAAAATGAAGATTTGGCCGCTATGGCAGAGCGTGCTACCCGCCAGAGAACCAACTTGATCGCTTACTTTGCGTATAACACTCAAAATGCGGATGGGCAGAACGTGGTGTATGCGGACTTCCCTGTTAATCATGTTTGGAAAATTCCAGAAAAAGTTTGGTTTGCCCAACAACGAAGAGAAAAAGTTGTTGGGCGAATGTATTTCGTACATTTTACCGCAAGTGAACGCTTTTTCCTCCACCTCCTACTTATTGTCATACTGGGCGCAACCTCTTTCGAACATCTCCGAACTATTGACAACACAGAGCATTCAACGTTTCAAGTTGCTTATGGAGCATTGGGATTATTGCAGGATGACGTAGAATGGGACACGTGCATGCGGGAAGCATGTATCGATCAAGACGCAAAGAGGCTAAGGAATCTCTTTGTGACTCTCTTACTATTTTGCTCTCCTTTGAATCCGAAAGTGTATGGGAAAGATATCGAAACGATATGTTGCATGATACGCGGCATCGATGCATCACGAATGGAAGCATTGCCGAGGATGCCTACAATGACACCCTACTATTCCTCGAGGCCAAATTAGCATTGACGAACAAAAGCTTGCATGATTTTCCGGAAATGTCGCCCATTTTGCCACCTGCAAAAATGCTTCATGTCTATCTTCTATTGGCTATGGAGCTTGACTATAATAGAGACATACTCCATGGTTACGTTGACCAAAATCTCCCGCGACTCAACATTTGCTAGGAAATAGCTGTCACTACAATGTTCAACATAGTAGCCCAAGGCAAAGGCGTAGTATTTTTCCTAGACGGTCTAGGTGGGTCAGGCAAAACCTTTGTATATAATGTGTTATTGGCATCGGTTTGATGGGACGTACACATCGCCATCGGGGTCGCCTTTTTCAGCATAGTAGCTCTCCTATTGGAAGGTCAACGAACGTCAGATTCAGTTTTCAAGATCCCAATTGCCATTGGTAGGGACTCAATGTGCTTGATACCTGTGTAGAGCGATTCTGCTGAGCTGTTCCGAGAAGCAAAGCTGATCATTTGGGATGAGGCTCCAACACAACATCGACATTGTGTCGAGGCAGTAGACCAAACTTTGTGTGACATCATACAGTGCCTAGATTCGCCTTTTGGCGGTAAAGTGGTTGTTTTTGAGGGTGATTTTCGACAATGTCTGCTAGTGGTGTCCAGAGGTTCTTGGGCAACAATCATTTCTGTGGCCCTCTCACATTAAGTTTTGTGGCGTGAAATGGACGTCTTGACTCTCACGGAAAACATGAAATTGCGTGTCGATCCCCTTTCCATGTCGTATGTTGAGTATTTTCTAAGAGTCGGCAATGGCCAAGAGTCTTCCATCATTGATCATTTTCCACCGGAAGCCGACGCGGAGCCCTTAGTTGGAGTTGAGATCACCTTATACTCGGAAATCCATCAAGTGCCATCTTTAGATACCTTCATCCATGTTGTTTTCCTAGCCTTGGCAATCAATTACACAAACCAAGGATACATGGATGGTTGAACTATTCTGACAACAAAAAATATAGTCGTGAACTCTCTCAACACTCAAATTGCCGAGGTTGTGTTCGAGCGAGGGCACGTATTTTTGTCCGCAAACTCGGTGGAAATGGGGGACGACCAAGCTATGGCAATTGGCACAAAATTTCTCAACACCATTATTCTGGCAAGTATGCCACCACATCACCTAGCCCTCAAAGTTGGCATCCCTATTATCTTACTGAGAAATCTCAATGCGGCCTTGGGACTTTGTAATGGGATTCATCTAATCATTTGGCGCCTGGCACAGAGATTAATTGTCGCGCAGATCATTGGTGGCACGCATGTGAGGAATATTTTCAACATACCGCGCATCACCACGAGAACAAACCGTTCGAAGTGGCCATTCACCCTACAAAGGTGCCAGTTCCCCCTGCAATTGGCATTCGCTATGACCATTAACAAGGCACAGGGTCAAACCATGGAAACTGTTGGCATTTACTTGCATGAACCTGTCTTCACCCACGGCCAATTGTATGTAGCTTTGTCACAAGCTACGCGTGTGAATGATGTTTCTATTTTCTACCTGAATGGCAGGACCAATGTTGTTTATACGGAATTGTTGTGATGATCTCTCTTTTTGATCTATTGCCTACTTTTCTCTTTCGATGGGTCGGAATTCCCACATCCAAATCACGAGTTGAAATTCCTTGCATTGGATGCAAAAATGGCCGTAATGGAAGCTAAATTCATGACATGCGGCTGTTGAAAATAAAATGCTTCCTAAATACTTACTGTCTCATCGAACAAAAACTGTCCCAACTTAACATTGTTAACTAAACGGTTCTCAAGGTCCTGTCAATCCTTTCTCTTGATCATTTTGCTTGCAAAATGGGTTTACCAACTAGTAGACTTAGAAACATTAGCCATGTAATGTAATCTATCTTTGGGAAACATGAAGAAAACTTGAAGCAACATTTAACTCTCATGCCTTGCCACATGTTCCTTATGTTGCTACCATAGTTCCCATGTGTCACTCACATTTGCTCATCAAAATTGTTCCTTATGCTTTGTCCAAAAATATCCTTACATTATTCCTGTCATTCCCATGAATCTCACATGTTGATCCCAATAGCTCCACATTTTCATCTCATATTCCTTTGCCCAAAGTCCTACTCTTTTTGCCTATACCATATAGAAAAGCTTATATCAAATTCTATCTTGGGAGTGACCAAAGTTCCTAAAAACATTTCTTTGTGATGGGCCAATCAAGAAATCCCATCACAAAAAAAAGAAAGAAAATATCGAACTTTGAACACAGGCACAACAAACTAACAGAATCACAATATATAAGATTGAATCGCTCAAATTTTGGTCCAAGTCTGCACAAATGGATATTCTAGCATTTCTGTTTGTATTCTTCTGAGAAATGGAGTTATTATTTATAATATCATTTGCACTATTCCACATTTATTGGGGTGATATTTATACACAGAGTTTGATCCTAATTGTACTGGAGTCAGTTTTGGGAGTAAATCCAGGGGTGGACTCTCAATCCCCTCTTAGAACTAGAATTTAGCTTGTATATTGAATACCACCCCTTTGATATTGGAAATATCCAGATCTGAACTCAACCCAAGAATCAAATTGTCTCCATGGTGACCGCATATATAGATTTCTATTGATGTTGCAAACTGCTTTCAAAGAGCAAATTGGAACAAAACAATGATAGAAATTGTGGAACACTTAATTCTTGACAAGGTGAAGAGAACAAACAATGAAGTGAAAATGAGTAGTAAAGTTTTCTTCTATATACTTATATGAAGAGGGAAGGAAGGTTCTGGTCATGGAGCTTCCCTTGATCTCAGAAACAGACTATATACTGAGGTCCCTTGAACACTATTCTTTGATAGCTGATCCATGGATAATTTTGAAGTTTCGGCTGGTTGGTTGGCCAATAACAAGATAATTGAAACTTAATACCTGAAAATGAAGGGTCATGCAAGTAGCTGTGTTTGTCAGGTACTTGTAGAAAACTCTCACTTCAAGGGAAAGAAGAAATTAAGATCTTTCCGTAGACGAAACTCTTGCTCGATATGAAGATTACCAAGTCAATAGAGATGGAAATTGCACACCAAATTTCTTCTCCTGGTTTTACTGTTCCCTATAAGTCAGCAAGTGGAAAAATGCCCAGTGCAGTTTTGAAACCCATTTGTGACTTGGAAGCAAGATGAAAGAAGCATGCCCAAAGATGTCTACTCACAAAGACTGTGACATCACAATAGCATTTAGTCAGCAACATGGACTATTGGTATTAAGAAGAGTTCAGCTCAATTGGTATATTGTTGTATGATTTGGAATCCTGGCATTAAGGTGGCTCCAGATAACCATAGTGTTGTAGCAGGCGTTCAGCTTCACGTAGGCCACTTAAGTATGCCGCATGGGTTGTGCCATAGTAGTAACGATCAGTTGCTTCCCCAGCAAATAAGAGTTGCAGAGGTGGAATAGAGCTATCCTTGTAAACACTTCCCTCCTCTCGCAGTGGTAAAGACTTAGCATTTGTATCAATATCATCCCCACTTGCGTCTATTGCTACATAAGAATATGACCCCTGGAAGAGAGGATCAGTACCCCACTTGCTGCGCCTTATCCTGCGCACAGCTGGAGTATTCACCCCAAATCTACGCAGAGTGTTTACAATGCCCCTTGCAACCTCATCATCTGAGGAAGCTTCAACTTCAAGAGCTTCCTGGCCAGTGTACCATGACCCCAGTACACATGACATTTTGTGTGTGGGATACACAGCAAACAGCTTCTGCGCCCAGTGGGGCACTGCATCAGGGGAATCTGTAGCATCCAGAGCTGCAGTGTCATCAAAGACAAACCGCACAGGCTGAAGTGTCTCTTTAGGGGCTTCAAATTCAACAAAGACTTTGTCCACCACACCAAACCCTAGTCTGGCTATGCAGTCCAGTTTCCAGCTTGGCAACGGTGGATCAAAAAGTGCTGCAGTGCACAAAGCTTCAGCTACTCCAGATGCTGCATCTTTCTCTAATGTCCGTCCCAGAATAGAATCCCCTGCTGCACTCTTCCTAACCCTTTCTGCCTCAAGTTTCAGAACCCCAAGAGAGACTGTAACAACAACATGGTCAGCTTCAATGATTGACCCATCTTCACAGTGAACCTGCACTGGAGCCTCAGAAAACTTGCTGTCCTCAAGACCATCACAACTCCATTTAACCCTGACAACTTTCTTTCCAAATTGGATCATCCCATTGGGCAACTTACTTGCCAGTGCTTGCACTATGCTGGAGTACCCTTTTGCTATAGGGAGATTCCCACCTGGAAACTCTTTGTACTCACTGTATGCATTTAAGTTAAGATCATCAAGTGAGCCTGCTCCTGTAATGGAGCGCTCAAGATTTTCATGCATTTTGAAAACACCCTTTTGAATAGCCTGCAAATCCCACTTCTGCATGTCCCCTTCATGGTTCCCATCCTGACAGAAAAGCAGTTAGAATCAAGCTGACCCCAACAACTAGAATAATTAAAAATAATTTCACTGGGTATTCTTGACATTGAAATTGCGAACTTGGTGAAGGGAATATGCAGCAATTGTCCTAACTACCACTGCAAACATACAGGCTTGAGACCTAACCATACCTTGGCAACCTCTATGGGCACTGTGCTGAGTTCAATTGTCCTCTCATGTTCCAGATCAGTTTCTTGGAATACAAATGACTTTGCCAATCCTTCCCTCAAGAATGCACCAACACTATTGACCTGATTCTTGCAGTCGTTTTTTATATTGTGAGTATTGATCCCGACTGCAATACCTACATCTTCCTTAGCTGCATTCTCTCCCACTTCTTGAGCCATTGCAAGCAAACTCCTATTGTACACAGCAGTTTGAGTCAAACATTCAGTGAACAATCAAACATTTTATCATCACTTAGGTCAAATCTGCAAAACATGGAACTAGAAAAACAATGACAACAGAACACAAATGGACAATTTATATGTCAAATGCAGAATGACATTATCCAGCAACAGATTTGTGGGAGAATTGAAGCCAAAGGGACATAAAAGCATGAAGGGGTAGTGGACCTGTAGAGATCAGTGACAGGTTTGACAACAGAGAGATCCAAGTTCAAACCCCCTTCAAGCCGCACAGCAGTATCCATAATCATCCCATCTTTACCCTCCCATGGCTGCTCAGAGTCCAAAGCTCCAATCTCTTCAGCAATTTTATATACCGGACTTCCTTCAATGCCATGAATCCAAGTTGCCCCTAGTTCCACTCTCACCCCCCCAATCTCTGCACTGCAAATTCTCCCCCCTACTCTTTGGCTGGCTTCCAAAACTGTCAAGTCAAACCTTGATGCTGCTTTTGTGGATTTTAGCAAGTGATGAGCTGTTGACACTCCTGACATTCCTGCTCCTATTATGACAATTCGAGGCCTCTTGATTCCCTTTGCAACCACTTGTTCCATCCTGTGTTGCCTTGTACTATTGTGCAGCACTGGCAACTGTCCTTCAAACACAAGAATTTCCAACTCACTTGCAAATTAGAGTTGTTCTGAAGATTAGGGATGTTTCTCTGATGCATCTACAACATCAAAATTGTGGCAGAATACAGAATACTGGTGTGTGTCAGGTTTGTCAGAAGCATTTCGAAATCATTTATTCACTTTTATCCAAAATTATTCAGTAATCAAAGGAGCGAAGCTCTATGAAATCTGATGATAGGGTAGTTCTTCCCCTGATTCATGTTCCTCAAATTGCCCATGGGCTGAAAGTAACAACATTTGGTTTCATGTGCTCTATACAAACTTTGTGGGGACTCCAACATTGCTCATCTCCATTGATGAGGAGAGATCAATTACTGTATCAGATGCTGCAGCTGTATCGATCCAGATTGTGATCATCTTTGCCGAGTATGACATAAAATACTTGTTCACTAATTCTTTATCAAAACCCTGAACCATTTGCACACCAAGATTCGAAGGGGAAAGAAAAACTCTTAGTCACTATGGGATCAAACCGACAGAAATTCGTCCAGAAAGTGCAAAGGAAGAAAGGTGCAATTCTCTCAGGGAAATCTTAAAACAAAAAAACAAAAAAAAAACCTTGTTATGGAAAACTGGATATCATCGAAATAGACAAATTTCCTCCCACAAAAAACCTCAAACTCAAAATTGCCGTTGTCATCCACAACTGTGCAAATTAGGACTGGTCACTGAAAAAGCTCGGAAAAACAACAAATATGAATCCCTTCGGCATGTGGCAAACTTTAGAAATCAAGGCAAAAAGAGAACTTCACAAGAACGAACCTCCACGTAAAATCAAAGAGATCTGTGTGTTGTGCAAAATTGACCAAATCCGGATTTTGAAAAAAGAGAGAGAGAGAGAAAGAAGAAGAATATATCGTACCTGGATTCTATGCAAGCTCGCCAGCGAAGAATCGACGATTGGTCCCAACAAATTCTTGCTCTGCTGATACATCCGCACACGATTCAGCAGCATCTTCCAGACTCATGACTTGCAAGCTGATGTCTTCCAATTGTGAGAGAATGCAACCAAGGTCCCACCCAGTGGAGACGATGAGGTCTGGCACGGGTTTTATACCCTTGGGAACTTGCTCTTTTGGGTTTTGGTTGGGGGGAGCGGGGTGATTTTTTTGGTTTTTTTTGTCTGTTCCCAAGATGTTCCCAATATGTTCTTCAAGTTCCCAATATGTTCCCAATATGTTCTTCAAATTCCCAATGTGTTCCTCAAGATGTTCCCAATAGCATCTCATTTTTTATCTCATAGTATTTTGGCCATGCTTCAAGTACCGAAAGTTGGGGAGTTTCCCATGTTCCAAAAATATTGGTGGTGGGCCAATCAAATGGCCCTTTTGGAGGACCAAAAAAAAAAAAAAAACTATTTAGGTACCATGAATTTAAATTGTAACATTCATCATGCCAAATGTATGATGAATGTCACAAGCCTTTTGTTTGCTAGTGTAGTGCCTTGGCAGCTTCGACAGGTGTCCACCAAATAATTAATTAATCTTTAAATTTTCAATTTGACAAATGGAATATTCTTGAAGATTCAATAGTTTCCTTCACAAAAAAAAAATCTTATTTGATTTCTTTTTCTTTTTTTCTGTTTTGGTTGAAAATTTCAACATTTCTGAAAATAATTTAATTAGTATCAAAGTTGCCAAGGCAGGTAGGGTAATCACATCTGGAGTATTCAGTAGAGAATTTCACCTCATATTTTGTGATTAAAAATTAGAGTTTTTTTTGGTGAAAGTGTTTAGACCGTTTAGATTGGAATGGATTTTTTTGGTGTTCGGAGTGTGGACACATTCGATAGATGTACAAACATCTTATCTATTGGCAGGGCCACCGTGTGTGTTACATTGATTTCACACTTATCTCTCCAAACCTAACTATTGTACTCCTTTCTCCTACCCACCTCCATAAATTAACATGTGGCTTTTCATATCCATCTTATTTCAGTGATAATGATTTATTGGAATTAGTTTAGATAGGACAATTTTAGATTTCATAAGTAGTAGTTGTCACTTGGACAAAATTGAAATTGAAATATGTTTAGCCAATTCCCAAGTAAAGAGGCATGAAAAGTTGTTCTTTTAATATGTGTTTAAGTTTTTTCTAACTTCATATTCATGAGTAGACTTTCAATTTTTTCTTCACTAATTTACATTTAATTGTTGAATTGAATTTAGTTGAATTGAAATTCAATTCAAATTGCATGCAATGTCGTTCAATATTTTATTCAAGTAGAACTTAATTTCTAAAAATTAATTAATTAATTATCACTTGTAGCACGTAATTGTGTGGAGCCCAAGTCTCTATTTAAGTCAAATTTGAGATTGATATAAATAATGATGAACCATATGCTAACATAATAGAAAACAAGGGACAAGGAAGGGATTTTGCTCAATTTGGAACCTTGCCTTTTGAGCAATGGCATTACACTTGTTTCCCTACAATTTTTACCTTTTTCTTTTGTTGAAGTTTTTTTTTTGAAAAAATTGTTCAATATTCAATAACTCTTGCATCATAGCTCTAAACATTACAAAATCACCTTGGTGCACCCTACTCGTCGAGGATGATCCAACAATACCAATAGCGTGGTGACAAGTGCCATGGTTTGGGAGATCTGAATGTGACAAACAAACAAAGCAAACAAAATGAATGAAAAGGTATGTTTAGGCATTTTGTAACTTGTGCCAATTTTATTAAACTTATGACAAGAATACAAAACTTTAGCTTTAAAAAAAAAATCAATGCTAGTTGTTTTTAAAGTACTGGTTAGTTGGTCATATTATATATTTTATGCTTAGTATGATGAAACCCTATTATGTATGTCCTTCCTATGAGGAAAGGACTAAACCCCATTCTATGTGCTAAAATTTTTGATCAATTTTCCATTCGGTCTAAGCCAACGATGTTTTTCTGGCAAATTTTCCAAGTTTTTGAAGTGAAAAATCTGATTTCGACCTACTTACACCAAGTATTTTCTATAACAAAACAAAATACTCATCAAACCCTAAACCCTCAGCACTTTGACACAATGTAAATATATTAAAGTTACATGGTGTCTGTCCGTCTGTCTGTCCGTCCAGGTGCCGATCTTGGTTTCAGGACCTCGACGGACGGACAGGACCAGGTCTTGAAATCGAGGTCCCTAGATGGAAGAGGA
>Ga0116227_10003283_pt1 | contig 36143 bp, 19 predicted proteins | sample S1TSphgellanicum_FD_89693 | JGI IMG/M metagenome (GOLD analysis project Ga0116227, IMG submission 89693) | Host-associated microbial communities from peat moss isolated from Minnesota, USA - S1T2_Fb - Sphagnum magellanicum MG | ecosystem: Host-associated > Plants > Peat moss > Unclassified...
CGCGCCGCTGTACAGATCGTACCATTTACCTTGCGGGAAGTAAACGTTGCCAAACTTGGCATCGCCCTCAAAAGGCAGTACCAAAAACGCGCTGCCAAACAGGTATTGGTTTTGGAACTGCTCTTCGTAAATATGGTTATCAAATGTATAATCAATAGCCAGTGAGCGCATAACCGGGTGGCCGTTTTGTGTAGCCTCGTAAAAGGTTGAGTACAGGTATGGCAGCAGTTTATAGCGTAGGTTGATGTAGTTGCGCGAGATCTCCAACACCTCCTCGCCAAAGGCCCATGGCTCGGCAGATTTGGTGTTTACCGCCGTATGGTTACGAAAGTATGGATTAAACGCCCCGATCTGGATCCATTTAGCAAATAACGATGACGACGGGTTACCGGTAAAACCACCGATGTCCATACCTGTAAAGGCTACGCCGCTTAAACCTAAACTGTTTAATAAGCGCACACCTAATAACATGTGGCTATCTTCGGCGCGGTTATCGCCAGTCCAGATGGCGGAGTAGCGCTGGAAACCTGCATAACCCGCACGGGTTAAAATAAACGGACGTTTACCAAAAGCAACTTTAGCCCCCTCGTAACTGGCGCGGGCCATTTGCATGGCATACACATTACGGGTTTGCAGGTGCGATGCCTTTTTGCCATCATAATCAAAAATGATATTATCGGGCATCTTTTGGCCCCAGGTGGCAATCTCGTTCATATCATTCCAGATGCCGCTGATGCCGTCTTCGCCGTATTTCTTCATTTCGGTTCCCCACCATGCGCGAGCCTTAGGGTTGGTAAAATCGGGAAAATGACACAAGCCCGGCCAAACCTCGCCGCTGTAATTGGTACTATCGGGATATTTGGCGAAGATGTTTTGGGCTACTCCCCTCTCGTAAGTGCCATAACCTTTTTCAACTTTAACTCCCGGGTCAACAATAACGGTGAGTTTAAAGCCCATGTCTTTGAGCTTGTTGTTCATCGCCTTTGGATCGGGAAAACGGTTATTATCCCAGGTAAATACTTTGTAATGATCCATGTAGTGGATATCTAAAGTGATACCATCGGCAGGGATCTTCTTCTCGCGTAAAGTATTGGCTATCCTGAAAACTTCTGTTTCCGGATAATAGCTGTAACGGTTTTGCTGATAACCCAGGCTCCAAAGCGGCGGCATTTTCATGCGACCGGTTAGGGCTGTGTACGACGAGATAATATCAGCTATATGTGTGTGGTAGATGAAGTAATAGTTCATCTCGCCGCCACGTGCGCCGAAGGATGAGAAACGGTTATTACTTGCACCAAAGTTAAAATCGCTTTGATAGGTGTTATCCATAAAGATACCGTAGTTCAGATTATGGTGAATGCCGATATAGAATGGAATGGTTGAATAGATAGGATCTTGTCCGGTTGAATAACCGAACGAATCGGTATTCCAGTTGGTGTAACCGCTGCCTTTACGATCAAGGTTACCTGTTTTTTCGCCAAGACCGATGAAGCGTTCGCCGTCCTGCATTTTTTTGTAGGTTGTTACCGATTCGTTTACCCATTGGGTATTGAAACCTGTTTCATCCTGATTGATCACATCCCCGTTAAGGGTATAAAAGGTAACTGAGAATGGTGATTTGGTAATACGGGCCCTTAATGAATCGGTAGTGATCGTTATTTCCTGATCATTTTGAATGATGCTTGTTTTAGTTTTTTGTGGTGTTTGGATAACGGCGTACGAAAAATCGGCTGCCAGTTTTTGTTTGTCTATCCGCACACGGATAATGTTGGGAGTATAAACCGAAATGCTCGCGTAGGCATTATCGGTAGTGATATCAACCTGCTGATCGTGAATGGAAACGCTGGTTACCTTACCCATGCTTTTAACAGGACTAACCTGCGCACGGCTGGTAAAACATGCAAAAACGAATACAAAAAATAGCAGGTAACGGTATCTGGTGTTCATATGGGTTGGTTTAATGATAGCTAAAGGTATTATCTATCATCGGTATTTTTTATTGGTTGAATTAACCAAAGGTTTTATAAAGCTAACCCGCGGTTGCCCGTGGGTTAGCTGGTATTAATGGGTCAGTTGTTTATTGTTTGGTTAGTGTGTATGAGTTAACCTGTGAAACTTTGCCTGTAGCATCATAAGTTGGTTTAAACACTATTTTGTAGTTACCTGTTGTTGCTACCGACATGTTGCCACCGTTATCAGATGTTAATGTAGCGCCGTCTGGAGTTTTTTGGAAACCCCAGCTTGTGCCCCAATCATGGTTCATTCTTATTTTGAAACCACCAGTTGATAAGAAAGCCCTGGTTAACTCCCAGTTTGAGGTAGCTACGTTATATTTCATATCAATATCGGTATTCCAGTCAACAGCAGCGTCGCCAATCACACTGTAATAATTAGCCGGTGTTGCAAACGATATGGTATTGGTATTTAAGTTAAGCGTAACGGTATAAAAACCAGCTGTAGCAGGTGCAAAAAAGTTATTAGGTGCATTATAAGTTACTGTGCTGCTGGTTGTGTTTACCGGATCGTTGGTAGCGTATTTATTATTGAAGTTTTTGGCTGGTAGAATTAAAAAATCGCGGTTACCGGTGGTAAAATTAATAATGCCGGTATAAATACCATTACCCGTAGCAGATACCAAACTATCCGGTGATGTAGCATTCCAGCTTTGAAAACTACCTACAATGTAAATATATGATACCAGTGCGAACGGAGTAGCTGTTAAAGTTACCACGTTTGAATACACTATACCATCGGTTGTGCTTAACGATGATTTGATACGGGTATCAATTTGCGCAACAGTACCAGTAGGCAAATTCATGGCCAGTAACAGGTTATTAAAATCCTGAACGTTGTACGACTGTGTAAGTCCCGATAATACAACCTCTTTAGGTGCGGCAAAGTTGGTACCTTTTACCGCTAATTGCAACGTGTAAGTAATAGATGCTTTGTAACCATAATCGGCAGCGGTAGCGGTAAACGTTATGGCATTGGTGGTTAAGTTGGCCTTAACCAATGCCGGTGTGGTAGTTGATGTGGCCAAAGTAGTAGCTTTTGTGCTGCTACTGTTAACAGTAACCAAATTACCGTCTTTTTTACAGGATACCAACGCGAGCAATGCAATGCCGCCGATAGCCATGATTTTGTTTAAAATTGTTTTCATTATTTTAAGTTTTTAGCTATTTGATTAATATCCTGTGTTTTGTCTAAGATTTGGGTTAGCATTAATATCAGCCGATGGAATTGGGAACAGGTTGAAATTTGCTGATACCCCTGTTCCGGCTTTTACACCGCCTTTGTATGGCCATAAATAGCTGCCATCGGTAAACTTTCCGTAACGGATCAGATCTGTACGGCGGAAACCTTCCCAGTATAACTCACGTGCCCTTTCGGCTAAAATAAAATCGGTAGTTAAAGCGGTGCTGGCTATGTTGCCTGTTGTACTGCCTGCATATGCGCGGGTACGTATTTTGTTAATATAAGATAACGCGGTTACAGCATCACCACCTGTGCCACCACGCAATACAGCTTCGGCATAGATCAAGTACATTTCTGATAAACGGAACACCGGGAAATCGATATCCGAATAATCGCCGTTTGAACCCTGTGCTTTGCTTACCGTAACGTTGCGGTATTTGTTAACACCGTAGCCACCACCATTAAATACGGTGATATCGGTAATATCGGGTGTTTGTCCGTCTGTCCAAAACTCGGCGCGGGTATCGGGGTTACCATTGGTTGGGAAAGTTGTGCTGGTATTAGCCGGAAAAAGATCGGTTAAGGCGCGTGTTGCACGCATACCGCCCCAGCCACCATTCATACCATAGTTTGATACCACCATGGTACCACCAACCTGGCAGTGCGACATAAAGGTTGTACCACCATAGCTTTGAGTTCTTTGTCCGTCGTAATTAATGGTCCAGATAAACTCGCTGGTGTTTAAGTTGTTATCGGCAAGCATCAGGTTATCATAGTTGCCAATTAGTGTATAGCCAGCACCTATAACTTTTTGTGAGTAGGTAATGGCATCGGCATAACGGGCGGTGCCTGTATATACCTGCGCGTTCAAATATAAACGTGCCTGCAAGGCCCAATCAGCAGCCTGGTCAACACGACCGTATTCGTTAGTTTTAGGTGCTTTTAATAAGCCTTCTATCGCTTTAAGCTCACCTTCTACATAAGTGAATAATGCTTTACGGTTGGTTTGCGGCGGAACTACAGAACCTACAGCATCAGCATCGGTAACAAAAGGCGGGTTACCAAACAAATCCATCAGCACCCAGTATTGGAAAGCTCTCAAATAACGGGCTTCGGCAACGTAGTAATGAATCTCGGTAGCATCAGCACCGCTGATACCGCGTTTAGACAGGTTGGCATCTGTTGATTGGCGGATGAAATCGTTACACAAAGTAATCTGATAAATACAACGGTAGTATAAACCAGTCAGGAAGTTGTTTGACGATGTCCAGTTCAGATTGTGAAAATCAGCCAAACCGGCATCACCCCAGTTGGTAACAGCTTCGTCAGTTGATAACTCTTGCGCGCACCAATAAGTACGGAAGAAGTCAACATTCTGGCCTTCATCACCAATCGGCAAATCGGGGCTACCCGCAGGGCCGGAGTTACCGGTTAAAGCCATGCTGCCATAAACCTTAGCCAAAGCCTGTTTATAACCCGCGGCGGTTGAATACACCTGCTCAGATGTTACCTGATCGTTAGGTACAAGATCAAGCTTTTTATTGCACGATACCAAGCTACCGGTTAACAAACCGGTTAGCAGTAATATTTTGATTGAATTTCTTTTCATTTTAATTAATGTTTTGCTTGATATATTAATTATCGGATGCTCAGGTTTAAGCCTAAAACAAACGTGCGTGGTCGTGGATAAAAGTTGTTATCAATACCATTGTTAATCTCCGGATCAAGACCGGTGTAGTTGGTGATAGTGAACACGTTATTTACGTTAGCACTGATGCGCAGATCGCCGGCACCTTTAAACAGTTTACCAAAGTTGTAACCGATGTGCGCGTTATCCATTTTAATGAACGACGCGTTTTGCACGTAGTAATCGGATAAGCGATCATTAGCGCTGTTACCAAGCAAATTGCTTGTTAATACCGCTGTTGAACCGTTATTGATAAAGTTGTTTGATATTGATTGTAAGAAGTTACTTACAATACCTGTGTTTGATGCTACGTTGTTGTAAACATAGTTACCCAGGTTTGCACGTGCGCTGAAGCCCGCGCTCCACTTTTTGTAAGATACGTTTGAGCTTAAGCCGAAGTACACTTTAGGATCAGGGCTTTTGTAGAAATACTGATCTTTATCGCTGATGCCGCCGTCGCCGTTTCTGTCAACAAAAACGTTTTCGAGCGGTAAGCCATTGGCGCCATAAACTTGTTGGTACACGTAGAATGATTTTACAGGGTAACCAACATAGCTGGTTTGGATTTTTGAACCTGTACCGCCAGATATACCTCCATCAACAATACCCGGGTAAGATACGCCTGGCAAGTTGGTAACAGTATTTTTGTTGTAGGTAACGTTAAAACCTAAATCCCACGATAAGCTTTTGTTTTTAACCAGGATTGAATTGATGCTGAACTCTAAACCTTCGTTTTCCATGTTACCTACGTTACCAACTATCTGGTTTGAGAAGTTAGCACCCGCCGCCTGACCGATGATGGCCAGCATGTTTTTGGTTTTGCGGTTAAAGTAATCGATGCTACCGGTAATACGGTCGTCTAAAAATCCGTAATCAAAACCGGCGTTGGTGGTTGCTGTTTGCTCCCATGTTCTGCCAAAGTAGTAAGCAGCAGGGCGATACGGCTGGTAAAATGTATTGCCAAACTGGTACGAAGCGGTTGAACCTGCAAGGCTGTAATCGGCCAGGTAATCGTAGTTACCAATACCATCCTGGTTACCAGTTACACCATACTCTAAACGTAGTTTTAAATTAGTTAAGGTTGTGTTGCCTTTTAAGAACGGCTCTTCGCTGATCCTCCATCCTACTGCTACCGATGGGAACGTACCGTAGCGTGAGGTTTCGGCAAATTTTGATGAACCATCACGGCGGATAGTAGCGGTTAATAAATACTTATCGTTATAAGCATAGATCAAACGACCGTAGTATGATTGCAGAATGTTCTGATCAATATGCTCTGGGTAGTTTGGTGTTGAGTTTGGTTTTAAAACACCATCAGCAAAATAAGATTCGTAATTATTGTTACGCTGTAAGATATCCTGATAAGAGTAACCCGCTATCACGTTGATATGGCTCTTGATGCTCTTGATATCTTTAGTATAACTTAAAAAGCCTTCGAATAATTCGTTATGGTTGTTTTGGCCATATTTTGAACGGTTACCACCATGGTAAAAACCATTGGCATCCTGATACGATTTTTTGTAAGCCGTAGCCGCGCTATCAGTAACAAAATCAGTACCCGAGCCTCTTGAACCATCATAAGCTACGTTTACGTTAGCATGCAGATCCGGCAGGAAATGTACCTTATAATCAACCTGTAAGTTGGCAATGCCACGGTAAACCAGGCTCTTGTTTTGTTCCTGCTCTAAAAGTGCTACCGGGTTTTTAGGGGTATTGGCCTTTAAATAAGTTGGAGCGCTTTGCAAGTCTGTCCATTGCCAGTAACCACCGTAGTTTTTGTTACCAGATAATACCGGAACAGTTGGGTTCATGCTGATAGCGTTGCTCACCGCGCTTTCGTTGGCAAACCGTTGACGTACCTGCGCGCCTGTAGCGTTAAAATTAAGCCTTAAGTGATCGTTAAGTAAGCTTGGGCTTAAGTTGATATTGGCTGTATAACGCTCAAGATTACTTGTTTTTAAGATCCCGTTTTGGTTAGCGTAACCAACAGATACACGGTAAGGCAATTTACCCTTCTGGCCAGAGATGCTCAGGTTATTATCGGTTGAGTAAGCGGTTTGGTAAATCTCTTTTTGCCAGTCGGTATTAGCGCTTCCTAAGTATTTTTTAAAGTCGCCACCGGCTGTTTGATCATGTGATGTGATAAAGGCGCGGAACTGATCGGCAGAAAGTACGCTGGCTTCTTTAGGTAATGTGCCTGCCGAAAACTGTGTGCTAACATTGATCAGCGGTTTACCGCTCTGGCCTTTTTTGGTAGTGATCAAGATAACACCGTTTGATGCCCTGTTACCATAAATAGCCGCTGCCGAAGCATCTTTCAAAATACTGAACGATTCGATATCGTTAGGGTTGATCAGATCGAGCGGGTTGGCCGCGCCTGCTATGCTATTGTTGCTCAAAGGCACACCATCAATAACGATCAAAGGATCATTACTGGCGCTGATTGAAGCTCCACCACGGATACGGATGGTACTACCTGCACCCGGCGCACCACTGTTGGTGATGATTGATACACCCGCTACCTTACCCTGAATCAACTGCTCAGGCGTAGTAATAGCGCCCTGGTTAAAATCTTTAGAAGTTACGGTAGCAATAGAACCTGTCAGATCGGTTTTGCGCTGCGTACCGTAACCAATAACAACAACCTCGTTCAGGCCCTTGGAATCGGGTTTCAGGTTAAAGTTAACTACAGTATTTCCGGCTGTAACTGTTACCGCGTTTTGTAAAGTAGCATAACCAATAAATTTGGCTTCAACCACGTATTTACCTGGTTTTAAGCCTTTAATGGTAAACTCGCCATCTACACCTGTAGCGGCGCCCTGTGTACCACCCACCACCGAAACCGATGCACCGGGTAAAGGTTGTTTGTTCTCGTCAAAAACCTTACCGGTGATACTCCCTGTTTGCGCGAATACCAGGTATGGGATAAGCAGCAATGCACCAAGAAGCAGATACTTTTTAAGATAAAATATTCTCATTTAATTTAAATTTTTACTGTTGTTAATTGAAATAAGCTTTGCGTAATGTTATAATTGGTTTATAATTTAAAGCTTGCAGGTTTAGTTGAGTGTGCCTTTAGGCTGGTAGCTGGTACCGGTGTTACGTTGAGTAATGTTTTATCATACTTTGGTTTTTAAAGGTTTACAATTTTGTATCGCAACACATTTACCTGCGCAAAAGCGCATTAAAATAACAGTATCCCTATCATTGCTAACAGGCCCCGAAACTATTTGAACAAGTAAATTGGTTATATTGGTTTATCAGGTCTTTTTAAACTTTCGGATACCGTGATTCTTCCCTTCACAGCCTTTCAAATCCTCCGGCTTAATTGACAATACAAATTTGTGCGGACTAACAATAGAAAGCTATTTGTTTACAAAAAATTTAAAAAAATATCAGGTTTTAAAATTTCAAATAATTAACAATCAATAATTTATAAAAAAACTTATTTGAAAAAATTTAAACGAAATTTCAGTTTTTTATGCATGCATAGCATATTTTCATGGATAAACACTCCTATTCAGGCTGGTTTATGCCTGTAATTTCGCACTAAAATTTATGGTTTATTTGTGTTTGAGTTTGACGGATCAACCGCTTTGATGGCCATGATCTGGTGATCAAAATCATCGCCCGGAATGATGGCCTTGGCCTTGATCCGCATTTTGTACACGTAGATAGTTTTCTCGGAATACTCGAGTATTTTGGCAATGGTTTCGGTATCGGTAATCCCCATACGGATAAGCGCGAAGATGCGGAGATCGGTAGTTAATACTTCATCTTCCTTGGGCCATATTTGATCTTCGGGTTTAAACAACGCGTTAAAGGAATTAATAAAGTTGGGGAAGATTTTGATGAAGACGTGATCAAAAGTGTAAAACAGATTATCGCGCTCCTTTTTAATGTTTATCCTATCAATCAGAATCTGGATATCATCCAGCTTTTTGGCGTGCAGCTTCATATCGATAGATCGCTTCAGCTTTTCCAATTGCAAAATATATCCCGATATCACATTAAAAAAGTAACCAATGTATTCTTCTTTTATCTTGGTACCCTCAACTAATTTTTCGTTTATCTTTTCGAGCTGTACGTTCTTATCGTCAATGATCTTCTCCTTGGCTCTAACCTTTTTAAGCTGCTTAAACAAGTTGATAGAAAACCATACAACAAGTATGGTAAGCACGGTTATTGATGCCAGAAAGATCAGGAAACGGGTATTTTCGCGCTCTATGTAGTTCACCTTTTCGGATGCTACAATGGGCAGCAGGGTATTGATCTGGATCTTTCGCTGGCGGGCGCCGTAAAATTCAGCATCGTTTAAGGCTTGTTGTAAAAACAGGTACACGTTTTCGGTATCACCATCCTTGTAAAGCAACTGTGCCAGCCATAATAAGGCAACAGTTTCTTTGGTTGATGCCCTGATATCACTTATCGCGGCTTTGGCAAGCAGCGCCATGCGCTCATTCCTATCCGGAGAAATCTCACTCAGTGTTGAAGCAACTATGGCATATTGATGGGTAGTAAGCTGGTGGTTATCCAACAGGTTATGAAAATCAAGTGAAGCTTCTTTGCCCTGACCATTCTTCCGCTTTTTGAAGCCTGTTAAATATATTTTATCGTAAGAATCCGGCTTACTGAGTGCAATGGCTGAATCAATATACTGATTAGCTAATTGACTATATACCGGCGAGTATATCTTATCATTATCATAGCTGGCCACATCATAATAAGCACGTGTAAGTAAAGAGTAGTATTCAATTTTAGTATCATTATCCAGATCATGTATGTGTACGCCTCTTAAACTCTCAAAGGTTTCTTTAAACATACCCGATGAGATAAGGATAAAACCGATCTTGATCTTACTGTAATCTTCTTTCGAGCGGTCTTTCAATGTGTGGCTCAACTCCTGTAGTTTACCGGCATAAACGTAAGCCGAATCGTATTGGAATGATTTGTACTCATCGTACAGTTTAAGACAAATATTAAATTGAGTTTGATAATTACTTTTAGAAATGGATGCCAGGCTCTTTTTTAACTTTTGGATCCCCTGCTCCTTTTGATTATCATATACGCTTTTTTGTGTGAATTCAAATTTAAGCCTGTCGAACAAGCTATCTGGCTTTGATGATGAAAAAGCAGCACAAGGTATAAGCAATAAAAACAGTAACAGAAAGCTCCGCATAATTAGGTTTCACCAATAAATTAAGGTTATAATTTAAATGTAAATGTGAAAAATATATTTCAAACTACAGTGTAAGCACAATAAATTATATAAATGTTATTAATACGGTTAAAACAGGTTTTTTGTTTACTAAAAGCTAAAGCAATACTTAGTATTGCACACAAAAATATTTTTTTCTTTTTTAAATTTTTAAAGCACTGACTTTCAGAGCCGGAGTTAAACAATATAAAATCATTTAAAAATTCTTTTGAATTCGATTTGCAAAAAAGTTTTAATCTTGTACCTTTGCAATCCCAAACAAAACAAACGGGATGTAGCGTAGCCCGGTATCGCGCCACATTTGGGATGTGGAGGCCGCAGGTTCGAATCCTGCCATCCCGACAAAAAGCGATACCAAACAAATCAAAACCCTGTAAATCTAGTGATTTACAGGGTTTTGTGCTTTATAACCCTTCCCTGAAATATTAAATTATACTAAGCTTTCCAAGCTGTGTGATATCTAACCGAAAACCTCTTTTATTTTTAGATTTGAGGTGTTTTATCCAATAATGGACGCCAAAATGGTAAAGTTTATCATTGAGAGACAAATATTTTTTTGTTCCTGACTAACATTGGCATACCAGAAGGCTGTTAAATGGCTAACTTAACATGACTAAAAAGTTGGATAAACAATATCTCGGCATCGACACGATGACGAGCTTTAGCAGTTCGCTATCAAACGATGCCCCCATATTGAGACTGTTATTTACAGAAGCAGCTTGTGAAGCCTATCAAACCAAAAAGACTTTTATCACATCGTAGAAGCGGATATTCATTAAGAATCCCGATACATTATTGCACTACCTACAAAACACAGAGGACCAGATTGCCATAGATTGATGGTGATAAATGGTTTAACTCTGATAATACCGGCCAATCAGCAATGATCAGCCGGTAAGTTTAATATAGGTAGATGAGAATGTATTACTTAATGTAGACTGAAAGCTGGTTTAAAAGATCTTCACCCCTTAGATTTTTTGCAATGATCATTCCGTTTGGATCGATCAATACATTTTGAGGGATGGCGGTGATGCCGAACCTAACCGCTACATCGTTTTTAAACCCTTTCAAATCACTTACCTGAGCCCATGGCATTTTATCCATAGCAACTGCTTTTAACCAGGCTGCTTTGGTTTCGTCTAATGAAATGCCTACAATTTCAAATTTCTTATCCTTCAATGTTGTGTAAGCTTTTAGTAAATTGGGGTTTTCTGCACGGCAGGGAGCGCACCAACTGGCCCAAAAATCAACCAATACATATTTCCCTTTTAATGATGATAGCTTAAACTCATTTCCTTTATCATCTATCTGCGTAAAATCCAACGATTTACCTATGGATAACTGCATGGCCTTTTCGTACCTGGCTGTCAACTTTTGCCCGGTAAAGCTTGCCAGCACCCTTTTGCTCAATGGCTTGTAGTAAGGGTCAAAAACTTTCGGGTCAATAACAGCGGCCTTTTCGTTGGCAACCAAATCGAGCGTTACATACGAATCGGGGTGACTAAACATAAAAGCATCAGTAGCGGCCTCAATTTTGGCATGTAATGGCCTGGCTTCTGCCTGTATCTTTTTTATTAATACAGTGTCTTTCACCTTGGCGTAATACACTTTTGCAAACCTCGCGCTTATCTCTTTAAACTGTGCCAGCATCTCGCCGGTTTGAGCGTTAAACAGCAGGTAATCGGTTTGAGCTTGTGCACCGGTTATTTTAGCTGTTGCCATACTATCGGTACCAATCACATTGTATTTACCTTTTTCCAGGTAAAAGGTTTGAAAATCGGGCTGTTTTCGATGTTTGAATGTATCTTTTTTTGCAGGAACCAATGAGAGGTATGATCTGTTACCAAAAGCAGTTACGCCTGTTAAGGTAAACTTTCCATCTTTAAGTAACGTGCTATCCTTAGCGCTTTTACCATCGCTGCTCACGTAGTTTAGCATCACCATTTTGTCGTTTCCGGCTTTGGGTAAAGTTCCGCTTATCTCAAATTTATCCTGAGCGATTACCGCTAAGGGTAACAGGCACAGCACTGCTAATATTATTTTTTTCATAATTGTGTTTTATTGAGAGCCGGTTTATTTAATTAATGCAGTTAGTTTCGCGGTTAAATCATCGCCACGAAGATCACGTGCTACAATAACACCCTGCGGGTTTACCAAAAAGTTTTGTGGTACCGAACTTACACCATAAAGCAGTGCTACTTCGTTTTTCCAGCCTTTTAAATCGCTTACATGTATCCAGGGCATGCCATCCTTTTTAATAGCATCTACCCATTGTGATTTACCCGCATCTAAAGAAACACTTACAATTTCGAAGTTCTTATCTTTCAATGCCGCGTAAGCCGCCCTTACATTAGGATTTTCTGCACGACATGGGGCGCACCAACTGGCCCAAAAATCAACCAGTACATATTTACCGCGCAGTGATGATAGCTTGAAAGGTTTGTCGTTAACATCATTTTGAGTAAAGTCTGTAGCCTTAATGCCTGCCTGTCCTCTTTTGCCAACTTCAATTCTTTCGGCCACCTTTTTTCCTAAATCTGACGATTGTAATTCTGGAGAAAATTTATGGAACAAGGGTTCCACTTCGGCCGGATTAAATTTAATTCCCAGCATGGCAACATTGTAAGTGTACAAACCCATAAACGAGTTCAGGTGCGATTCAACAAATTTTAGTTTAATGTTCTTGATATCGGCTACCCATTTGGTTACACTATCCGAAGCTATTTTACGCTCTTCCGGAGTGTGCTTAACCCCACTTGGGTTGTGCGATGAAAACTCGTTGTTCAATTTCATGATCTTGTTGGTGTACGGTTTCACCACCGCGTTTAGCTCTCTGTTCTCGCGCTCTGATACTGATCCGGTTATCATTGCATTTCTAACCGTGTCGGTAACAGCGAATGATATTTTTGAATTTTCTAAAAAGAAACCCAGGTAATTATCCTGACGCCTGCCTTGTTCTGCACCAACAGGCCTGATCGCAATTATAGCTTGTTGAGGCTCGTTAACGTGGCCGGTGAACTGGAATTTACCGTCTTTAACTAAAACAGAATCTGTTTCTTTAAATCCGGCAACCTGTAAAGTTGCCAGGTAAGCTTTTGATGGACTATTTAGTCCGGATACTTTACCCGATATAATGTACCCACCTTGCGCCATTGCTGCAAGTGGTAATAAGCAAACTAATGCTAAAATTATCTTTTTCATGTGGTTGATGTTTTAATTATGGATTATCAATAATGCCCGGATTTTCGCCCAATACTTTTGGCGAAAAGCGGAACTGGAAACGCTCTGGTTTAAAATTATAAGTTGCCGATACTACTCCGGTAGCATCATACACCCGGTGCTGAAAAGTGGTGTTACCAAACAAAGGATCGTTAGAGAGCCTGCGCATATCAAACCAACGATAGCCGGTTACCGCAAACTCGCGAATGCGTTCGTCCATTATAAATTTGAGTAACAACAGCTTATCGGCAGCTGTAGCTGTTGGTATAACCGCATCGGCAGCAGGCAAACGGTTTTGGCGTAAGGTCAGCAAATCAGCTGCTGCGCCGGATAAATCATTCAACCTGGCCTTAACTTCTGCACGAAGCAAATAAACATCGGGTACCCTTAAACCAATGTTATAAGTAGTTGTGTTCATCCTTTTATAAAGCTTTACGCCGTTAGGGAAAGTTGTACTTAAAAACATTTTAGACAAACGGGCGTCGTTAGGGTTAAACAACGCGGCAGCTTCCGGAGTTAGCCATAATAACCTAACACTTGTTGCTATGTAGGTGTCGGTCATATTTTTGGCGTACATGTTTTCAAGATCGTTCACAATAGTTGGAAAACCCTGAAAAGCCGTGTTGTAGTTAACCAAACCTGTTGTAACTATTGATTTTGGTAAGTTATTGATGGATTCGTTTAACAAAGGCAAAGCATCCGAATATCGCCCCATCCAAATGTAAACTTTAGCCAGAATACCCTGCGCGGCACATTTTGACATGCGGATACGATGTGGAACTCCCGCATTGATCATGTTAGGAATAGCCGTTGTAAGGTCGCTGATAATCAGGTCGTACATTTGTTGTACTGTGGCCCGGGTAAAATCTTTAGCGTTAATATCAGCTTTAGTGATCAGCGGAAATGCCAGGTCTGTTGATGCGGTAGCCGGATTGTATGGCTTACCATAAAAGTTAACCAGCAAAAAGTTATGCCATGCCCGTCCTGCTAAAGCCTCTGCCTGTATCGACTTTTTTGTGGCATCTGAACCTTCGGTAGATTGCAATACCTCATCAATAATCTTATTATAAATGTACATCCCTTTTATAGGGGTTGCAGTTTCCATGGCATCTTCATCGCTGGCGTACAAATCGCCCTCCCATTTAAAAGATTGCTTTTCTTTATAGGTAGCTCCGGTCCAGTTTGGTTCGATAGCGCAAAGTTCATCGCTCATCAATACCTGGTTGTAGCAGCTCAGATTGATCAGATCGAGGTTATTTAATAACAAGTCGTAATCGGTGGTTTTAGTTGCAATAACTCTTCCTTTAGGCAATATTTCGAGGAATGAATCTTTACAGGAAACCATGCTGAGCATCAGCAAAGCCATTAAAATGGTTTTTCCTGCATGTCTGTATGTTTTTTTCATCGTTTCTTAATTTTTAAAGTGAAACATTGATACCCAATGAAACCGTTTTTTGATTAGTAGGTGCTACAAGCCCCTGGAACTCCGGATCGATACCATATTTATTAGCGGTCCAAACCATTACGTTAGATAGCTGCGCCCTTAGTGTTATACCCTGTACATTAATCTTTTTCACCAAAAACTTCGGCAGATCATAAAACAATGTAGCATCACGAAGCTTGAGGAATGAAGCGCTAACTACGTTAACATCCCCCTGATAAAAATAATTAGTCTCCACTGCTCCGGCATTGGGGCTTGAGTTTGTAAGGTATGGTGGGATGTCAGTATTAGCTTCGTCGCCCGGTACTTTCCACCTGTTCAGGAAATCCACAGATACATTACGGCGAAATTGTCCGCCATTGGTTAAATAGCGTTGCCTTCTCATTACGTGGCCCATGTTATAAACCAGGTTTGTGGCAAGCCTGAAGTTTTTATAAGTGAAATTATTACTTAAACCACCGTTCCATACCGGTTGGGTTGAGCCCATGTAAGCCAGATCGCTGGCTTTGGTAGCAATTCTGTTTTTGGTAACGGTACCATCAGCCAATATCACTAAAGGGGCGCCTGTGTTATCTAAACCTCCGTATCTGTAAGCGAATAACGTATAAGCTGGAAAACCTTGTGCTACCGATGTAATTACCTGTTGTGCACCAGTTGTAATGGGGGTTGTACTCGTGATCTTATCAACCGTGTTTTTGTTATACGCATAGATCCAGGTGGTTGTCCAGCTAAAATTCCGGGTCAGAATATTGGTTGATTGTATGTTTAATTCAATACCACGATTGGTTATATCGCCCTGGTTACCCACTATTGATGGATATCCGGTTAAGCTGTTTGGATAAACGAGGCCTATCAAATCAGTTGTCTTTTTTTGATAAACATCAACACTTGCATTTATACGATTATGTAGTACCGAAAAATCCAAACCCATATTGATGTTAGCGGTACGCTCCCACGATAATTCGGGATTACCAGGCGTAATAATTCTGGCACCTATGCTATTCGGGAAAAACGCACTACCAGATGGGCCAATAATATCTTGTGATGCGGCCACACCGGCATCAGGCGAGTTACCGGTTATACCGTAGGTTAAGCGCAAAGCCAAATCCTGCACCCAGTTTACGGGTTTCATAAATTGCTCGTTGCTTACGCTCCATTTGGCACCTACAGCGTAAATAGGTTTGTTTTGTGCCGATTTATCTTTACCGAACAAATTACTTTGATCGCGACGCCAGCTGGTATTGAAGGTATAGCGATGATCGAAAGTATAAGCCAGGTTGGCGTAATAAGATGTAAAGCGGTTTGTACTTTCGGATGTAGCGTACGAATCATTCACCATTGAACTGGCCAATGTGCTGATGGTTGGCAATACCGTATTTAAAACCGGGGCGCTAATGGTAGCAAAATCAACAGATTGTGAGGTCAATAACGATTCATCAAAACCTCTTACACGGGCCTGCGTGTTAGAAACAAATGATTCCTGCGCCTCTTGTCCCGCTAAAACAGTTAGCTGATGTTTACCCCAACTATAATCGTATATCAATTGGTTCCTGATGTCCCATTTGTGCTGATCGCCATTAGCGGTTGTTAAGCGGCCGCCGTTGATTGGCAGGTAATATTTAGGAACTACGGTAGGATCGGCTGCTACGGTAAACTGAACGATCTCTTTGCGCACAGTATAACTTTGCAAACTCTCAAAATCACGTACTTTGTTGGCTCCTTTAATGTATCCATAGGTTCCTTCAAAGCGTAAGCCTTTAAATATGTTTAATTTAAAACCGGTGTTTAAGCGGGTTAAAAAGGCGTCGGTTTGTGTATTGCCATAATCAAACTCGTTTAACGGATTGTAATCCAGACTAATGCGTGCCCTTGCGGATGCGTTAGCTAATACTTCGTTTGATTGACCAGTTAGATATGGGATTGACAAATTATTGCCATTAGCATCGCGAAATAACTGGTAAGGGGTAAAAAAGTAATCGGCGCTATAAGGGCGTTTTGCCGAGCCAACCGTATTGCTGATATCGGTAATGATATAAAAGCTTAAAAAGTTGGTTGCCTTAATATCCTGGCGAAGATTGATCTTAAAGGTTTCGTTCTTTTCTCCCGGAGTAGTACTCACCACATTGGTATAGCTACCCGAACCATAAAAAGCATACTTATCACCACCACCTGTTATCGAAAGCGTATGGTTGCTCAGCATAGCGCTTCTGTACAACAGGTTTTTGATCTGATCGCGGTTATCTAAAGCGGCCAAGCTATCAACACTGTTATTAACCGCTGCTGCCGAAGCGCCTTTGGGGTTGTACAAAATATATTCGAGCGGGGTATAACCGCTGCCATTTAATGCAGATACAGTTGCATAAGGATATTGCGCTGTGTAACCGGGCGTGTTGAATATCTCTCTTCCGGTTTGTACAAACTGACTAGGGCTTAGCAAATTGGCATAACCCAAATCGGGCTTACCCTGAAAGTTGACGAAGCCATTGTAATTGATCTTCATTTTGCTGCCAAACTTCCCGCTCTTGGTGTTGATCACAATAACGCCGTTTGCGGCGCGGGCACCCCAGATAGAGGCCGCGGTAGCATCTTTCAGCACAGTAATATCTGCAATATCCTGTGGATTAATGCCTAAAATAAAATCCGGAAGGTTATCATTTGGGTTAATAGCAGGCTGTGCCAAGCCATCAACCACATATAATGGCTGCGAGGTAGTGGCTGTACCGGTGGTACCGCCGGTTGTTGCTAAGCCCCGAATCAATAACTGGCTCCTATTGGGAACATTATTCACCACCAAACCCGGCACCTGCCCATCTAAACTTTGCAGAACATTCATTGAGGTAGTACGGTTTGAAACAACATCCATATCTACCTTAGCAAACGAACCCGCGCTACGTTCTTTAGCGATGGTTTGATAACCGTTTGATACCACATTAACCGCAACCTCTTTTAATTCGCTGGACTCGATTTGGAGTGTGATGTTACGAAGATCCGCTTTAGCGCTAACCTCAAATGTTTTATAACCGATGTAAGAGATAACCAATACAGCATTCTCATCACTAACGTTGATCAAAAACTCCCCCTTATCATTGGTCATTACCATTTTATTGGTACCCTTGATCACTACGGATGCACCGGAAAGTGGGGTGCCTTTATTATCGTGCACAACGCCTTTCACCATCACATTGGCAAAAACAGAGGTTAACTTTTCCAGAAAAGAAGGCGTTTTCTTTTTCAGGATAATGGTTTTATCTTCAATAGTATAACTAACCTGCGAATCTTTTAACGCGTTATTTAAAACCTGCTCCAGCGGAGTATTCAAAAAATCGGCATTGATTTTTTTGCTGGCATCCAACTCGGCCGAAAACCAAACTACGTTATAACCGGTTTGCTTTTTGATCTCTTTAAAAACCTGGCTTAACGAAACATTTTTTTGCCTGTAATTTAGCTGCTGGGAAAAAACCGACGCACTTACCTGCATCAGGGTGGCAATTAATAAAACGGTTGTTAGTTTAATTCGCATTATCAATTTTTTTTTATTTGCCTCACTGAGCCATTTGAAAGGGGGGCTGGCAGTTAACAGTTTTTGGGGCGTACACTGGTTTAGCCAGCACAAAATCTTAGTATAAATTTTATACATTTGGGGGTCTGTTATAAATTAAAAAAGGGTTCGCACTCTACAATTGGTTTATCAGATATTGATCAGGGGCGTCGGAAGCGCTCCTGATTCTTTTTATATGATAAACAGGTCCTGGGGATACTTTATGGGCTCTGTCTGTTTCTTACTTTGTTGTTTATGGTTAATTATTTACAATAACTGTTCTTCCTTCAATATCAAAATGAACGTGGCCGGTTAATTCCAGCTTTTTCAACACTTTTGATACATTATCAAAGCGTGATATAGTTCCATCAAACGTTTGACTTTTCATTTCCGGCGCTTTAAAATCAATCCTTACATCGTACCATCGGGCTACCTTATTCATAATGCTTTCCAGCGGTTCGCTGTTGAACATAAACTCACCATTTTTCCAGGCTACAGCAGCTTCCAGGTCGGCCTGGTTAACTTTCAGATCTACGTTTGTTAAACTGGCTTGTTCGCCGGGTTTGATCACCACCTTTTTACCGCTCACGGCAGTTACCTGCACCGATCCTTCCAACAAAGTTGTTTTAGTTGCTGGCTCTTCGGTGTAAGCATCTACGTTAAAGTGGGTTCCTAAAACTTCAATTTGCTGGCGGTTTGTTTCTACTATAAAAGGATGTACCTTGTCTTTCGCTACTTCAAAATAGGCCTCGCCGGATAAATCAACTTTGCGCAATTGCTCACCGTTAAACGACGCAGGATACTTTAATGAGGAAGCCGCGTTTAACCAAACATGTGATCCGTCAGGCAAAATAACCTGGTATTGTTCGCCGCGAGCCGTGGATAAGGTATTGATACTATTTTTACCCACTAATTGCTGATCATCTACTTTATAAACCAGTTGGCCATTCGCGGTTTTAATAATTGTTACGCCGCCCTGTTTTGCCACTTCGCCTTTTAAGGCTTGTGACAGGATGATCTTTTTGCCATTGGCCAAGGTTAATGTTGCAGAATTTTTGCCTGGGGCAATATCGCTGGCAGTAAACTGGTTAACCCTATGCTGGCTTTTGTAAAATAAAACCCCGATCCCGGTAACAACAACTATAGCTGCCGCTGATGCTATCCTGATGTATTTATTAAGCCTGATGGTTTTATGTTTAATAACTGGTACAAAAGCGATACGTTGTTTTACGTTACCGAACAGTTCTTTTTTAAGTTCTTCGCGTTCGGCATCACTTAATTTAGTAGTTATATCATCTTTTAAAGCGAAAGCTTTGTAGTAAGCATTTAAAAACACGATCTCTTCGGCGGTTGCGGTACCGGCCTCAAATTTTTCGAGTATTGATAAAAATTGCTCCTTTTGCAACTGCTCCATTATAGTGCTTTTATATACACGTATAATACACAGTACTTTTTGCCCAGTGTACGCAAAAATATTTTTCAGGAAATTTAAAAGCTTTATTTACCCGCTATGAATAACATGATAAAAACCCACAGAAATGAGGTTTTCAATTTTAACAGCGCCCTGCCCAAATGGTTGCGCACGGTTTTAGGAGATAAATTTAATTGAAGCGCGATTTGATCGGGAACTAATTCATCGCGGTAACGCATATTAAATATAACACGTTGCTGTTCCGGTAAAGATGCTATTAAAACTTCGTAAGCTTTAACCAGTTCTTTTCTGATCAATAGGGCATCAGTATCTTCGCCAAAGCTTTCTAATTCGGTAACCAGGTTGCTAATAGGAACAAATTTTTCATGCTTTCTCAGCAATCCAAAAACCTGATTTTTCACAACAGTATGCAACCATGCGGGCAGATTTTTAATGTTTGTAACCCCTGCGTTATCCCAAAGATAAGTAAACACCTCCTGCACTACATCTTTGGCTTGATCTAAATCATTAAGCCGTTTATAAGCTTCATCTAATACATCATCCCAATACTTGCTATACAGTGCCTCAAACGCATGGTTACTACCTTTACCCATTTCAATGAGTAATTGGGTATCTTCGCTGGTGTGTTTTTTTCCTGTAAGCATTATGGAACTGCAATTTACAGAAAATTAACATCAATTTTAAAATAGAATTCCAAGGTATTTACAAAAACGGCAGGAAATCTACAGCTAGATTGTCAAAAATACAATTGAAGTGGATACACTCATCAGAAAAACGATTAAAAATCGGATACAGTTGATAGTCATTTTTATCATCTGCCAAGTTTTAAATTAAGGCTGGTCTTATCCATTCAATGTAAATGCTATAATTTATTTAGCTGCGTGATCAACGTTCGGATAAACAGGCCGGCTGGGCTTAATTGATTTTCTTTCCAGTTCCCCGATTCATTCGCGCCTGGAAGTAATAAAGCTGTCGTTTCCTTTTTATCGGTCAAATTCCAATTAACCCAGCTAAGCTTATTGTTCTCGAGCCAGGCAAGCCACTGTTCATTCTCAGCTTTATCAAAAGCCCCATTGCCATTAGCCTCGCCAACACCCCATTCTGTTACAAATAGTGGTAACCCCTTTTTGATAGCCGAATCGGCCTTCGCCCTTAAACCTTTCTGATGCCTTGGATCAGAGGCATAAAAATGAAATGAATAGGCTATGTTATTAAAACCGGTAATGGGATCAAGAGCGGCAATATCAACGTCCTGATCCCAATGTGGGCTACCTACAATAATTAAATTATCAGCATCGTTTTTACGGACTTGGGATATGATATCAATCGCATAATTTTTCACAGTGTCCCAAGTCGTTTTTTCAGGCTCATTCCATATCTCATAGATCACGTTGGGCACACCATAATATTTTTTAGCCATCCGAACAAAAAATTGAGTGGCTTGCTTTGCATGTAAATTGGCACTATGGTCGTGCCAGTCGATAATAACATATATCCCATCTTTAATAGCTCTGTCTACCAGTTTAATTATTAATTCATACTGCGCATCCGGCTCCTGCAAATATCCATGATCGGGCTGCACGGCCATAGCCAACCGAATAATATTGACGTTAAAATCATGCTTGAGCCAATCTACAACATCGGGGTTGTAGTATTTCCGACCGCCCCAAATACTCCACGAAAAACTGATTCCCCGCAATTGTGGAGGAGTGCCGAATTGATTAACTACGATTCCGTTTTCAACGTGTAGTTTACCATTCCTGTTCACAGCCGAAAGCCGGGTCTGGGCAATGCTGTTAAAATAAACCTGGTGTAAAAGGATTAACAAAATCAGCTTTTTCATCATATTACTTGTTACCATAAATACTCAAACGGCTTATTCTGTTCTGAAACATGGTTTGTGGGTTATTAAACATTTGCTTAAAATCGGCGGCGCTAGACTGCCCCGGATAAGGCACATAAAAATGCTTGGAGTTATCGTTGCGCCATACCATCACATAGGATATCGGGTATTTATTAATTGTAGAAAGCAGATCTTTTGTCCACCAGTCTTCTTTTGGCACGCCTTCATAACCCGTTTCGGCAATGGCTGCAAGTTTATGGTGTAATGCTGCTATACTTTGCGTGATTGCTAATTGTGAGTTTAACTGAATTTTAAACTGATCGACATTTTTGTAACAGTAAGTATCAAAGCTAACTACATCTACAGACTGATCTCCGGGATATCTTTCCAAAAAATCTTCACTGGTTTTAAAATTGTCACCGGCAGAATAAACGATGAGCAAATTATGCAAATGCTTAACATCCCGGAGATACTTTACCGTAAATATCCACAGACTTTTAAATTCCTTCGGCGAGCACAATTCTTTACCCCACCAAAACCAATTGCCCGTTAACTCATGAAAGGGCCTAAAAAGTATGGGTATATGCTCACCGTTACGTCCTTTAAGTTTATTCAGATACGCGGCCACTTTATCGAGTTGTTTAATATATTCCCGATGAAAAGTACCGCCTGGAATAATGTCTTTAACAATAATTTGAGAGGTATCCCAAGCTGTATGCCCATTAACAGGGTTGTTTGAATGCCAGCAAAATGTGTTTACACCTCCACGATCGTACACCTCTTTAACAAACTGTTTCTGTTGTTTAAATGGAATGCCATTGATATCTTTTTCATGATCAACCTCTATTCCTGCCAGGTCCCATCCGTATAAAGCAGGATAAGACCCTGTAACGCTTTTTATGTCTGACCGTTCGCTATCGCCGCGCCATCCAACCCCATAAGCTAGATCGTCATGATGGCCAAACATAACCCCTGCACCGATGAGCCTTTGCATACTCGAATACAGCCACCTGGTTTCTAAAGTCGCATTCTTATCACATGGATTGTAGATCTGCGCGTTAGTCCTACCATAAAAGGTTATTACCAGTAAAATCAATCCTGCTTTTATCCGCATCTATATTTATTTGTTATCATCCGTTAAGCCTTTCCAAAAATCAGTTCTAAAAGAGAATAAAGGTAAATCAATACTGTTATAAACATTGGCATCAGCCGGATCACCCTCCCATACATAACGCACTGCCACCGTATGAGGTACTGATACCGCTTTGAGAGCGGTTAATCTACCTGGCTGGATAATTAATTTAACAATAACCATACTGCCTTTTACCTTAAACGATTGATACTTCGGCGAATCTGCTTTAACCCGATAAATGATAAACATCTTATTCGGCTAATAATACCAACCTGCGGGCAACTTTTTGCTTGTTTTTTGGATGAATATTTGATGAATCGCCAACATCAAAAGCAGTTACCATGCCGGTATTTTCACTTTGAGAGTTTTGTCCTACCCCTCACGCAATTCGGCCCAATTTATTCCAATATCATTTTTTGATCAGTATGGTAATTTTTCGCTCAATTAACTTGATTGGGCCCTTGCCTGAACAAGCCCCATCACAAGAATAGAAAAGACTAAAACAGATGCTATGGCATTATTCTTCCATTTAATTAGTTAAAAACATTTAGAAATGCCGCATAATTAAATAAACAAGCACGCCACCCTAAGGTAGCGTGCTAACCAATTGTAAACACAAATTAAATAAACCCTATGTCATCAACATACACAACTGTACCATTTCCATTCAAACATTGTATAACCAATTCACTTATAGTCGTAGGATTGCCCAAGGAACTCAAGGGCACCGTAAAGTCGGTATAAACACCCGGCACAATGGTTACCGCAGACGGATTATTGTAATTACCATTCAAAATGACCTGCACCTTTGATGTGGCTGTCGTTCCCGTACCACCATAAATTGAAAATTTAATGGCGGTAAGTCCCAGCTTATTCACATCAATAGTGGCACCGTTATAACCAACCTGTAAGGCGCCGTATGCATCCTGGTAAAGTACCTTTATCGCATAGGTACCCCGTTTAACGTGTTCGGTATTGGCGTAGTCACGGGTACTGTTATAGCCAAAGTAGCTGCCCCAGCCAGATGTAAACGCATCATCGTATATCAATGCCTTGAAACCAAAGGAACTTGCCGATTTAGCCGTTCCACCAGGTGTAGTTACGTAAATATAGGATTGTACCACACCAGCCGGCACTTTTACCTGGATCTGTGTATTGGTCGGCGTTCCCACAATAGTTGCAGGGATATTATCAAAGCGCACCCCGGTAACACCATTAAATACCGTGCCCGTAATTGTCACGATATCGCCGGTACTTCCGGCAAGGGGGGTAAAACCAGTAATTGTTGCCGCTGGCTGCTGGATAGGGAAATTGTAATCTACCGAGCCGTATTCCGTGATAACGGTTAATTTATTGATCTGGCTTGGGCCAAATGGCGTATTTGTTGGTATGGTAACGATGATGAGATTATCAGTTACGTAATTTGGATTAAAATAGGCAGACACACCATTAAACAAAACTTTAGTTGTTGTTTTTAAATTGCTGCCTACAATACCATATTGCGTATTCAACCTTCCGGATGCTACCGTAGAATCGAACTGTACCACACGCGAATCATTATAAATACTGCTTGAATCCAGAGTAATCCGGTGAGATACATTTTTGATAGTATCAGTTTTGGCCAATAACCTAACCCGGCTAACGCTGGGCGAAATACCTTGTTCACTTTTTTTACAAGAGATGATGCAACAAGTTATCAAAGCCGTTAGCACCAGTAAACTTAGGTTTAGTTTATTTTTAAAATTTTTCATGATTTTTTATTTAAATACATATGGAACAGGAGGTTGACTTAACAGCGGATCAGCAGCTACTTCTGTCGCCGGATAAGGGAAGTAAAATTTATCATCGGTAATGGATGTGTATTGGTTACCATATCTTGCTCCAGTTGTCCCATCAGATGCGCCTCTGTCCTGCTGGGCTATAATTTGTTTGGCGATGGGGTGCGTTGTTGCATTAAAGCCGTCAAGCCTGCTCAGATCGTACCAGTAATCATCCTCAAAGGCAAGCTCCCTGCGGCGTTCATCCAAAAGGTCATCTTTGTAAATAGTCGGCCAGTGCTGTCCTTTCAAATTACTGCCGGCAACATAATTAGGATTGGCCACCCAGCCGCTCCTGTCAATAATAGCCAGGTTCCCTAATCCCGCACGCCTGCGAATAATGTTAATTGCATTTAGCGCCGCCGCATCTGTACTCGTTTTAGCTCCGGCCATTATAGCTTCAGCCTCGATCAGATAAACTTCTGCGTAACGCATCATATAAGTATTATTGGCAGATGATTGCGCCGCGCCCTTACCACCGTTATCGGCAGGGGTACCCACTACATATTTCTTCATTTGCGCATGGGTTCCCTGTGAACTAGCGTTTGCTGGTAAAGTATAACCACCTGCTGCCTGGTTGATTTCCGGGTAAACATCACCGGGAAGCATGTAAGTTGGCTTCCTACGTAAATCGTTCGGATCAAAAATATCCTGCAGATCGAATGTTGGCGCTATTTGTCCATATCCGTCACCAGTCCCGGTAATGGTACTGTTATAAGCCCATGCAGCCTGTGTTGGATTTCCTTTACCGTAGCTGGCACCACCGGCCCATTGCAATTGGCAAACAGATTCTTCATTATTATTATTAATGGTTAAATACAAATCGGCAAAAGTTTTACCTGTTACGCCAACGCCATACAGTTTAAATTCACCGCTGTTAATCACCTTTTCCGCTTCGGCGCGCGCATTTGGATAATCACGCATGTATAAGTAAACCTTTGCAAGTAACGCGGAGGCAGAGCCGCTTGATACCCTGGCGTTACCGGCATACGAGGAACCGCGTACCATCTTATTCAAATTGACCTCTGAATATTGCAGATCCCGAACGATAAATTTATAAACGTCAGTAATAGGGTTTGTATGCACCTGGTAATTTGAAACAAAATCAAGGCTATTTTCAATGATAGGAATATTACCAAAAATGCGTACCAAATGGAAATAAGCCAGTGCCCGCATAAAATGTGCTTCGCCCAGGGCATTATTGACCGTAGCGATTGGCACGGAAGATGGCACTTTAACCGGAAGATTGTTAATCAATGCATTGGATTGAGCCACTACGGTAAATAGCGAATTCCAGGCTGCTACTAGTTCGAAATTCGTATTGGTAACCGAAAAGTTTCCAAAGTTGATAATATCCGAAGAATAGGTTCTTCCGTTTCCGCCGGTTAACTCTGTAATAGACCAACCCACCTTTACCTGGAAACCAAACCAGGGGGCTCCATACAAATCGTTCGTACTGGCTACAACCTGATCTGTAGTTTGATAGAAATTATCCAGCGTTATAGCCGACTGGGGCGGGCGGTTGAAAAAGTCTTTTGTACAACCGGTTGTCAAACTGGTTAATATGGCCAAACTTAATAAGTGTTTTTTATATCTTTTCATGTCAATCTCTTTTTCTTAATGCTTAAAATGTTGCGTTAATGCCGAATGTGATCGTCCTTGGGCTCGGATACCGGCCAAGATCAATTCCAGTTAAAAAAACATTCTGATTGGTTGATCCGATCTCGGGATCCAAGCCTTTATAAGGTGTAAAAACATATAGGTTTTGCGCACCGGCATAAACGTGCAGACGTGCCAACTGGAGACGTTTTGATAAAGCTGAAGGAATGGTGTAACCCAATGTCACGTTCTGTACCCTTAGGAACGAACCGCTTTCGATAAACCTGTCGGAGTTTAACAAGTTAGGATTGTCACCGCTCCGGGGTGCGGGTATGTTAGATGTGGGATTACTTAACGACCAGAAGTTTGCTGACGAAGCCAGTTGATTTTGATAACGCCCGGAAAGCCCTGCAATTTGGTAGTTCAAAACATTAAATATTTTGGCACCGTATGAGCCATTTAAAAAAACCGAGAGATCAAACCCTTTGAAGGTAAACGTATTAGTTATACCGTAGGTAAATTTAGGACTTGGATCACCCAGCGGAACCTGATCCAGCGCATCTATTTTTCCATCGTGATTAGTATCTACATACTGAATATCACCCAGCCAGGTACCACCGCTATTGTTGGCAACAGGACGGCCGAACTGTACAGGCGCGCTTCGTAATTGAGCGTCGCTTCTAAAAATATCTTTAACTTGGTAGCCGTAAAATTCACCTACCGGCAAGCCTACCCGAGTACTTGTTACCGGTAGATTTAAGAAGCTTACAGTAACATTGGCATTGATTGATGGTAATCCATTGGCCAAGGATACAATTTTGTTTGCATAGTGTGAAAATACAACGGATGTATTCCAATTGAAAGATTTGCTGGCAATATTATGTGTAGTAAAATTGAAATCAAATCCTTTATTTGTCAGATTGCCACCGTTAACATATGGTGGGTTGATTACACCTGTACTATTATAATCAGCAGAAGCCCCTAACAAAAATGCCGGCAGAGGTTGTTGGAAAAGGAAGTTTTTAGAGGTTTTATCAAAATAGTCAAATGTTCCTTCTACCCTCCCGCCGAATAAAGTGAAATCAATTCCGATATCGGTTTGGATGGCCGTTTCCCAGGTTAATCCTGTGTTCGGAATCTTATCAATAGCAAACCCGGTACCCAAACCTGTTGCGAAAGGAACCAATGCTGAACCATAGAGGTAATTAGGTACATTTTGATTTCCAACTTGTCCATATCCTACTCTTACCTTAACATTGTCAGCAAACTTTTTTATACCCGCCATGAACGGCTCTTCTGATAAGCGCCATGACACGGCAAGCGAGGGAAAATAACCGGTTTGGTGCCCTTCGGCAAATTTAGATGATTTATCGGCACGTAAGGTTGCAGTAAAGCTATACTTGTTATTAAAACTATAATTAGCACGGCCAAAAACCGACTCGGTCACCGAAGCGTCTTTATATTCATCAACTGTAGCGGTTTTTGCATCTCCCAAATTCAGGGTTTGTAAATTGTTACTGAAGAAATTTTGAACACCTTCTGTTGTGCCATTCCACTCGGCCTTGGTAACCTCATGACCTAATAAGAATGTAAGGTCATGCTTTTTAGCAAAATTATGAGAATAGGTTAGGTATTCTTTCCAAGCCCAATAAGTAGAGTTTGAAGCATACTCTTGAAGTGATGCAGTTGGGTTTGAATAACCACCGTAGGTATAAGTCGGGTTGAAAACACGGTTTAACCCATAATTAAAATCACCGTTGAGTTCGCTACGTAAAGTCAAGTCTTTATAAAACTTCAGATCCGCATACAAACTACCAGTTAAGTTACTACGTGTTAAGTTGTTGGTTAGGTCATGCGCCCTTGCAACCGGGTTGATCTGTGCTCCATTGGTGATTTGGTCGGCTGTTGGGCCTGCAAAGGAGCCGTCAGCATTATAAACCGGTTGATCTGGTCCGGATAATAAAGCCAAGTAAACAATACCGCCATTATTGCTGATCGCTGCATTTGAGATAGCACGGCTTCCGGTAACAGCCGTTCCAACTCTCAACCATGGTTTAACCTGGCTGTTCACATTAGTGCGAAACGAGTAACGAACAAAATCATTATCGATAATGGTACCATCCTGGTTTAAGTAAGCGCCGGATATGTAATAATCATTCCCGTTACTAGCACCGGATATAGAAAGCTGATGACTTTGCTGCCCGGCTGTTTTAAATACCGCTCGTTGCCAGTCGGTACCGGGTCCCAATAAGCTAGGATTAACGAATTCGCCGCTACGCGGTACATTAATATTGTCATTAAGCGCATTTTGAAGGGCAGCGTACTGGGGTAAGTTCATCATCGGTAAAAACCGGGGTTGTTGCTGAATACCATAATATCCATCATAACTGATCTTTGCCTGCCCGTTTTTTCCGCGTTTTGTAGTGATAATGATTACACCATTTGACGCCTGGCTGCCGTAGATAGCCGAAGCAGAAGCATCTTTCAATACTTCTATATTTTCAATATCATTAGGATTAATGAGCGCCAAAGGGCTCACACCATTTTCACCATTGTTAGGTGCTAAAGCCACAGAACGGCCGCTGGTTGACTTATTTGTCGCATCTCCAGACATAACTACCCCATCAATTACATAAATGGGTTCGTTTGAGGAGCTCAAGGAAGTGATACCGCGGATATGCACAGAAGTAGAACTACCTGGTGCCCCTGAATTTTGCGAAATGGTTAACCCTGAAGCTTTACCCTGCAATAATTGATCGATACTAACCTGTGGTATATTTTCAATATCCTTGGCGGTAACTGAGGCGATAGAACCATTAATATCGCTTTTTTTCTGGGAGCCATAACCAATAACAACCACATCGCTTAAGGTGTTCTTTTTTAAGGTAAGAACCACATTGATCATAGTTTTGTTACTAATCTCAATATCTTGAGTGGCCATCCCAATATATGAAAATGTGAGCGCTTTGGCTGTTTCGGGTACATTGATCGCGTATTTTCCGTTCACATCCGTTATCACAGAAATCTGAGTTCCCTTAACGTTTACCGTAGCACCTGGCAATGTGCTTCCCGATTCATCGGTAACTGTACCGGTTATTGTTGTAACCGGCGCTACCTGAATGATTTTGCTTTTGATAACCACTGTTTTACCATTTACCACATACATTAGTGGCTGGTTTTTAAAGCAGAGTTCTAAAACAGTTGTAAAAGGCTGGTTTGATACGCTCAGATCAACAGGTTTGGCCTTTTCGATCGTGACTTCGTTGTAAAGAAAATTGTAGCCGCTTTGCGAACTTAAGTTATTAAGCACATCGCTAAGCGCCGCATTCTTAACGTTTAAGCTTACCTTTTGAGCAAACGAAGACGCGCTTACCTGCATAAAAGCAGCCAGGCACAGGATGATGGTTAGTTTCATTACCTTCAGCAGTTTAGGTGACTTGTAGGAGCTTAGCCCACAAAAATTTTTAGTATAAATTTTATACATTTGAATGTTAGGTATTAAAATTGGTTTGAAACGATTGATTAGATATCTGACACGGCTTCTCATAGCTGTAATAAGCCAGGAGCGTTGCGAGCGTTCCTGGTTATTTTAAGTGTCGTTAGGTTAAGTCATTGTTATTCCATAACGGTCACTCTCCTTCCTTCAATTTTAAAATGAATAGTTCCTGTTAATTCCAGGTTCTTCAACAGCTCTGATATGTTTTCGAAACGCGACACCCGGCCACCATATATCTTATCGACCAAGTTAGCCTGATAAACAACATCAATATCATACCACCTTGCAGCCTGGCGCATAATTGACCTGATATCTGACCGGTGGAAAGAGAAATATCCGTTCTTCCAGCCCATCACATCATCAACCTTTGCCGAAGAAACTAAGATGCCCTGTTCCGTATTTTTGCAAACCGCCTGCTCACCAGGAACGATAATCCTGCTGAATTTCCCATTCGCAATTTTAACCGAACCTTCAAGCAGCGTGGTTTGAGATTCGGGATCGTCGTTATAACTCCTGATGTTAAAATGAGTTCCTAAAACAGTTACTTCCTGTTTATTAAACTCTACCTTAAATGGCATAAGTTTATTCTTTGCTACCTCAAAATAGGCTTCGCCGTTTAAAATAACCTTACGCTCACTACCTGTAAATTTAGTTGGAAATTTCAGGTCCGATGCGGCATTTAGCCATACATGGCTGCCATCGGGTAAAACAACCTGATATTGCCCACCTTTAGGTGTGGATATACTCACCATTTCTGGAACCGAGATACCGCTTGGAGCCATCCCGGTGTTAGTCATATCAAACTTAACCAAACCTTTTTTCTCTTTTTTCAGGGTAACGTTCTCTGCTTTAGCAATGTGACCATCGCTTATATCATTTAATATAATTGTTTTACCAGATGCCAGTGTTAATACAGCCTTGTTTGATCCGGGTATAATAATGTGCTTTGCCAACTGTTTTGGTTGGTTAGCCGGTGTATTATGGTTATGAATAATTATAAAAAAAGATGCGCACAGCAATAAAATGGCAGCCGCAGAGAATTGATAAAAGCGTTTTAGATTCTGTTTAAAACGTATCTTTTTATTAAAACCGCGAATAAGTCTGGCCTCGATCTCTTGATGATGGGCATCAAGAGATAGTTCGGCCTGGTGAGGCAGATCAAACTCATCTTCATAGGCGTAGATTTGGTCGATCTCATCCTGATTTGCCTCACCAGCCAGGTATTTATTAAAAAGTATCAGATATTCTTCTTTGGTCATTTTCTTTTATGTAAAGTTTCCAATTAAAGCAAACCTTGTTTGAAACCATTGTAAGCAGTTTTTTTAACATAATTTAAATCAAAAAGCAATGGTGAATCGGGCGATGCGGAGGTGTTTAGCCAGCTATCCGTATCTGATACACCCCAAACCGTAATTCCATAGCGCTGCGCAGCCGGAACATTTTTCAAGTAAGACTGCACAACATATTTATACATGGCCGATTGCGCACTCAGTAAATTGGCATCTGCAGAAAACGGCTTTGTTTTAGCTGTATTAAGAACAACATCAAGCTCTGATATCCTAATCTTAACACCAGTTGATGCCAGCGTTTTGAAAGCATAATCAATACTGGCCAAACTGGTGCTTAAACTGATGTGCATTTGCGTGCCGATACCATCCACCAGTGTGCCGTTTTGATTAATGAAATTAACAAGGGCTTTCATCGAATCAACCTTGGCTTTTGAATATTCCAAATTATAGTCGTTTATGAATCTTAAACATCCCGGGTCGGCTGCTTTAGCATACTGAAAAGCCTTCAGCACATAATTATCCGTGTTATACTTAATACCTAAATACTGCCCATACAAAAATTGATTACTGATATTTGCGGCGGGTATAGTGTAATTGGTATTGGTGCGTAACGCACCATTATCAGATAAGCACTCGTTCACCACATCCCAGGCTGTTATTTTACCTGTGTAATGTGCCATGGTTGTTGTGATATAACGCTTCATTTCGTTATCGATCGCAGTGGCTATCTGAGCAGGGGTAGCTTGTGAGCCGCCTACACCCGGCCCAGCCTGTGCGGGATCCTGAATGATAACATTGTCAATGGTATAAATTCCGGTATTGGGGAAGTTGAAGCGGATCATCGGTGTGGCTTCGCCAACTACGAGCGAAAACGTATAGGTTACCCAGTTGGTGGTAGGTGTAATGTCGTACTGTACATAGGCTGCGTTCTGCACCACAACACGTACTTTACCTCCCGCTGCAGCGGCTTTAACATCCATCGAAAAATTAATAGTATGCCCTGGAGTAACTGTAAATTGCGGACCGATAGATTGTGCATCATAAGCATTGGAGCCTGCGGTGGTAACATTTACCTGCATAGCCCGTGCAGAACCATTCCCAGTTGTAGTAGTGAACGACGCTACGGATGTTCCTCCGGCAATGTTGTTCCAGCCAGTAAAGGTATTCCCTGTACCTTGTTCAAAATCGCCATTTAAGCCTGTAAGCAGATTAGGGGCCGGAGCGCCACCTGTACCAGGGACATTCAATGCACTGATCAAACCATTTAAATAGGTCGCATTTTGCTGTGAATACCAAACCAGCGTATGACCGTAAACCCCCAGTCCGTTATTCTTGCAAATTGTGTATAAGGCATCAGCGGTTGTATAATCATATGTTCCATCGTTGCGTACAACCGAGCCTTCTTTTAACTCGTTACCAAAGGTAACTACGTTGCACTCCCGCTTAACTGTAGCTAAATAAAGCGGTAATCCCGACATCGGTGAATATGTAACGGCCATTCCCATATTCGTAAAAAAGGATGCGGTAACTGTTTTTAAAGGACCGGCTGCTGTATCGGGTGTTGTTATTACCGTAGTAGGAGGATTGGTCGTATTTGTGTTATCAGAAGTTAGATCTCCATCAGCACCCTTTTTGCAGGCATTAATACTAATAGCAGTCAAAAAAGCAACAACAAACAAAATATGGCGTAAAGATACGTTCATAAAATAGGATATTTAATAAAGATAAATCAGTGGCTTTAACTATGAGCCACGATATAATTGGTTTACATATACTAAGAGGAAAAAACGGATAGGGCACACACATACTTGTTAAAATATTTTTTTTATTAAAATATTTGGGCGTCATTATTTATATACTAATTTTACTGCAACCGATTACAAAACCAATTATTGTTATGACTGACAGCTCACTGAGTGATTCTGAGCTTTGGGAACTCATCGTAAAAAATGACGACTACAGGGCATTTTTAGTTTTGTTCAAACGAAACTGGCTGGCGCTTTACAAAACTGCGTTTTACTATGTTAAAGATGAGGCTGCAGCGGAAGAAGTAGTTAATGACCTATTTTTAAATCTTTGGAGCAGGAAAAATTTTCTGGTTATATTGGACTTAAAAAAATACTTCAAGGCAGCAACACGTTATCAGGCCTTTGATTATCTTCAAAAACAAAAAGGGATGCGCCTGGTATATTCTGATCATCTTGAAGAAAACGGCCAATATAGCATTAATAAGGCTCAAGAGAATTTTATGTTTAGTGATTTGGAAGCAACTTTGAACCAGCATCTAAAGCTTCTTCCAGCCAGGTGCAAAGAAATTTTTCTGCTAAGTCGAATTCAGCAGTTAAGCAATCATGAAATTGCAGAAAAACTTGGTATATCTAAACGAACGGTTGAGAATCAAATTACTCATGCACTAAAGTGTATCAGATTCAATCTTAAAGATATTGCAGTAATTATTACACTGATGTTTTATATAAGGTAACGGCATGAGTAAAATGGGGACTAGGTAAGGGTAAGCAAAGGTACAAAAGATAAAATCCGTAAGTTTTAATGAACCTAAGTATTGAAAATGAGATGTGTATGAGGTAGTAAGCGTTATAGCAAAGCAGTATATTTAAACACACGGATGATATCATTTTCCTCTTATGCGCCTACAAAATTCCGAAAAGCACCACAGTAGTTTCTTATCATTATATTCAAGTAATTACCTCTTTAAGTTAGTTACCGGGTGGGTTTAAACAATGTTGTAACGATCTACTTTTTATAATTCTGCTTCTCCCAAAAAATATAATATTTTTATTAAAGTATCAGTTACTTGAACCAGAGAAAGAACAACTCTCTGGCGAAATTTCAAAACAAACCTGACTTAATTACCTTGGTTAACGAATGTAATAAGTAAAATAAACAGAGATCGCTACATGAAAATAATGCATATACTTCAATAAAAAGTCGGAAGATTAAAAAAACAGATTTTACAGGCCCTTAACCTCTGATCTGAAAGTTTTCACAGAATCGCCGCTAAAAATCACAAATGAGCAATGCAAAAATAAAGCATCCCGAACATTGGAAACTATCCCGCCTTTTTTGGCATTAACGATGATATTCTCGAATTGCAGATTCTGTATTAGAGATTCCGGAAGTCCCCATATTTTAAGAGCTTCATCTGCGGCAGTGGCTTTTATATTTTTAAAAGTCATATTGCGATAAATAGGCAAATGGTTTGTGGAATTTGTTGGGGGGACATCATTTGCGGGATCGGAAGGTTCGTGAGGATAATACGCCGATATATAAAAAGGTGCGCGAACGTTATTCATCGTTATATCGGCATAGTTTAAGTCTTCAATTAGACCACCGCGTCCGCGTGATGACTTAATTCTTATTCCACAGGTTGTACCTTCAAAACTGCAGTTGTTTACATTCAGATGGCGTAATCCTCCAGAAGTGTAACTCCCTACAGAAAGACCATGTCCATAGCCAAACCGGCATTTGGTTATCAATATGTTTTCACACTCGGTATTACTGCCAGCCTTACCGCCAAAATTAATGGCGATATTATCGTCACCTGTACTAATATCACAGTCTTCTATTGTGCAATTACGTGCAGAAATGTTAATGCAGTATTAAAGCCTCTGAATTATATAATCAGAGGCTGTTTTTATGACTATCCAAAGTCGATTTAAATTCAATAATAAGGTTACAAAATATAAATGAAAGAGCAGCAATCAGCATGGGTCTTTCAGGATTCGAACCTGTCCGCCTACGCGGTTTCACCAGCGAAGTATCACATACTTACGGCATCTTTCAGTAGGTTTAAAAAAAGGGCAAAAAGCAACTGATGAGTGTATTAATTAGACTACTGCGATTGCTCACAGGCAGAGACTCGAACCTGCACCTTTCCCCGCAAAGGGAACATCATACCGAAGTATCATCAATTTACGGCACCTTCTTTTATATTTTATAAGGAGCAACAGGCGAACGCGGGACGGGGGCTCGCTTGTAGGGACTCGAACCCTCAGCATAACTTGCGTTACACTGCCCACCCCCTTCATGAGCGAAGTAACCCGTTTCTACGGCATCCTTATTTTTTAATTTCCTTTTATAAAAAGGGTAACAGGCAATAAGTGTGTTTTTTCGCTGCGCTCTAACCGTCTGAGCTACCTTTTTCAAGGGCCGGACTCGAACCGGCGGCCTCAGTTTTGATGGTCGAAGTAACACTTATTTACGACACCTTTTTAATTTTAATACAAGGAGCAACAGGCGAACACAGGAGTGAGGAAATTGCTTTGGGATTCGAACCCACATCGTAACTCGCATTACAATGCCATTTCCACCTAACCAGTGACCGAAGTAACCCATGTCTACGGCATCCTTATTATTTTAATTTCTTTTAAAAGCATGGGCGTTAGCTTTCCCCATGCTTGATTTACAGTTCTATATTATTAATAGCATCCAGCGCCGAGCCTCCGTTTTCTAAGGCAGCTAACACCTCAAAAACTTTATCGCTCCAGCCCGCTACCATGTACACATCGTTGCGTAGTATTTGCAACGGTGCTTGTGCATAGCCTTTCAAATCGAACAGGTAGAGTTTTGCTTTTGCCGATACCTCTGCTTTGTAGCGTAACCATAAGGTTTGGATATGATCGGTAGTGTTGCCGCTGTTCCATAACTGGCCATCGGTAAACAGAAACACCTTATCCAGTTGTACCTTACGGGATAATATATCTTTGATAACCAGGTAGCCGTTAGTGGCATAACCCACCTCGCCCTCGCGGCGGTAAAACTCCTGTATATTACCTAATATGTTATTGCGTGGTACGGCGATGGTTTTCCACTTATCGCCAAACATACCTACCTCTACGTTTTTGCAACGGCTTTGCAACAGCATGGCCAGCATCAAACCCACATCGTACAACAGTATCTTGCTTTTGGCCGATACCGGCGTTTGCATTGATCCCGAAACATCGCAGGCTAACAGCACACGGGTGTTCTGGTCAAAACCTTTGATGTTGGCGGCACTTGCCTGTACAGCTTTTTCCAAAGCATCCAGCAACTCGCCGGCGTAACCTTTATTACCTGATAGTAACGCGTTTAAACGTTGTACTATGCTTTTTGCCGATACCTCGGTACCCGCGTTCAGCAACTCGCGGTAAGCGGCCAGGTATCGGAACGGAAACTGCTTGGCCTTAGCCACCTCAGCGGCATCGGCCAAACGGGCGCAAACCTTTGTAAAATGGGCA
>Ga0116227_10003284_pt1 | contig 36142 bp, 25 predicted proteins | sample S1TSphgellanicum_FD_89693 | JGI IMG/M metagenome (GOLD analysis project Ga0116227, IMG submission 89693) | Host-associated microbial communities from peat moss isolated from Minnesota, USA - S1T2_Fb - Sphagnum magellanicum MG | ecosystem: Host-associated > Plants > Peat moss > Unclassified...
CAATTTCAAAATTATGATTTTAGTTACAAAAACCAAAAACCAAAAACCCCCCCCTCCCCCCCTTTCCCACCAACCCAAAAAAAAAAAAAAAAAAAAAAAAAAAGTAATTTTTTTAAAAAATTTAATAACCAAAAACAACCAAACTTCTTCAAATTCCAAAACTTCAAAATCCAAAATTCAATTGCTACAAATCATATTCAAAGATGGAGAAAAGAGTTAAGGAAACAAAAAATGGCAGAGATCTCACACAGACTAAGAGATAATATATGAGAGAGAGAGAGAGAGAGAGAAGAGAGAGCAGCTGCAACTGCAATAACCAACAGAAAGTGGGAAAAAAACAAGAGAAAATTTGGGGAAAAGTGGGGAAGTGCATATAATAATAATGCACATAAATCAATCAATAAATGTTGCCATTATTATATACCCAATCCAAGATACCCAATTCTTTTTTCTCTCTCTTTCTCACACAACTTTTATTTTTTATTTTATTTTTATTTTATTTTCTAATTATTTTTTAAATTTTATTTTAATGATAAAAGTACTTAATACAAGTGTTCTTAGTTAAGGTTATTTATAAGGGCATCCAGATTTCCAAAAGTGTCAGAATAAAGTATAACCCTAACCCTAAGTACCTTGGCTGGTTTTGGCACCAAGGTGCCTAATTTTTCATTTATTTATTTTTCAAAAAAATTTGTCATTTACTTTGGGGAGTAAAAATAATAATATGTTTTTACAATTTTGGTATTATATTAAATAATCAAGGTAGTAGTGTGCTTTGAGAGTTTCTTTCAGATTTTTCAGAAAATCTGCACCCAAAAAAAAAAAAAATTTGTAGTTATTTTTAGAAATTTTGGACTAATCCAAAAGTAATTAATTACTAATTAGTACCTTAATCAGGCTAGGTACTAAGGTATTGAGTGTAGGTACATCAGACTTTTCCTTTTTTTTTTCTTTTTTTTTTAATTTACACTCATTTTTCCCATGGACAAGATCCTTCAAGAGGTATTGAAACTTAACCCAAGTTAAGGATTTATTTTATTTTTTTGGATTTTTTTTTCAACTAGTTATGAATTTATCAATCAATGTAAGTCATGATCTTTAGAATTTTTTTTTTTTTAAGTTAATAATTAGGCTAAACTTTATAGTTAATTTTTAATTAGTTATGAAACTCCATATTTATTATATAGACCCCTTGTTTTCGTTTATTGTAAAATTTTATGGCTATAAAATCTCTAGTTTTAACCACAATTATTATTATTTTTTAGAATTCTTTTTTTTAATTTTCAAAAAAAATTTTGAAAAAATTTTAAACATAGTTTTGTCAATCTTCTTATTATTATTATTATTATTATTACTCTTATTCTTGCCCTCAAGGAACTAGAAGAAAAGCCCTTTAGAAAATTGCAATACCCTAATGCAACCAATATGGCTATGTCTCAAAGAGCCATAACAAGTATCTTGTACACTTAATCTTGTATTTAAGTGTACAACACTTGATTACTTAATTACACTTGTTTTAATGTATAATGAAATCACACATTATACAAGTGTATTATTAAATCACACTTGTATAATAATGTGTGATTTAAAACAAAATTATTTATTTATTTATTTATTTATGTATTTATTTATTTACTTATCCTTTATCATATTATATTAGGAAGCTGAAGGCAGTTGGGGGAATATAGGTAGGTACACTCTACATTCCTTCCATTCCCACTCACCTGCCTACTTACCTACCCACTAACCAACCATGGATCCCACTCACCCACCTACCTACCTACATACCTACCTACCCACCTACATACCTACCCACCAACCAACCATGGATCCCACTCACCCACCTACCTACCTACCTACATACCTACCTTCCCACTTACCATTGTTTTAGGGTTTTGAGGGCCGAACAAAACTGACTCATATCATAACCGGGGTTTCACCCAGGTGGGGTGCTGGTTCCACCTTGGGTTAGAAGGCAATTAAACAGCTTGTGTGATTAGTAGGAGTAATGGGTAGAATTTAACTCTCACACATAAACCCTTTAAACTTTATAATTAGGGTTTAATAATTTAACCCTAAAACCCCAAAACTTTGCTTTTTTTTCTTATGTCTTTTTGTGTGCACATTATGGGACTTTTTATGTAACCTTGATCATCAATGTCATTCATTCATTCATTCATTCATCCATCCATCCATCACACTCAAAATGGATGATGTTTTCCACAAGTCAAACATGGCATCATGTACTTGGGCCTAAATTACTTGTTTCAAGGTCCTTAATTATTGTTATGGGGTTGGGACTTGAGGACTTGGGGACTTGGGACCCTTTTTGTCAACACTTGAATTTAATACACACTTAATTGCACCTAATTAACTCCCCCAAAAGGACCCAAAGCCTCCTCTCTATCAACTTAGTTTTTTACAAATCATGTAAACCCTAAACCTAACCTATTTGCCCTAACTTTGCACTCCTCCATGACCCCCAAAATTAGGTATCATCCATTATTGTTCCAAATCTCTTGATGCCCTAATTAAAAGCTACTACTCCTCTCCAAATAGTCACATCATTTATTGGCTTTGCACATAAAGAAAGAGATTAGGGATTTGGCCTAAGAGATTTGGAAATAAAATTTTGGCTCGAACTTGACCCAATATTATGAATGACATTTGGAGTACTACATGTGAATGGATGAATATGATGGATGGGTTTTTTTTTTTTTCATTTCTTCTTGTGATAGTTGGTGCAAGGGAGGGGGAAAAAGAAAAAAAAAGAGGCGAGGTGTTTTGAAAAACAAAACGCCAAAAACCCTTATACGGAGGAAGAATTCCACATGCCCTCTAATTGCCTATGGTAAACTTTGTGTACTTAAAGGAGGACTACAAGATTGAGTCATAGGATTGTTTCATAAGATTGATCCTTTAATTAAAAAAGTTTCAACAAATTTGATGATGTCACACAAATAAATATGGATAGAAGTAAATATGTTTCGATTGTAATATTAAAGATTTAATCTTGTGTAACGTCCATGGATTAATAGGTTTTGATGTTTTGTTCCATGTTGTGTGGTTATTTGAATTTATAAAGAATTGTTAATTCTAGTATGTTAATATTTTAAAATCAAATAAAGAGTTGCATGCATGTTGTTTTGGTTATTTCAACAACCAATGGTTCTCACTAAAAAATCAACGATCTTATAAGCAGTTATTTGATTTTTAAAAATTGAAAATTGTGAATATATATATATATATATATATATATATAATCCATGCCTTTGATTTTTTTCTGAACCACAATCATGGACTTAGGATTGCCATGATAACTATTTGGGTCCATTTCTAATTTTGATCATCACCTAACATTGGTTTTGTTTTTTTGTATGAGTGGTTGATTTTTAGCTCAATCTTTTTCAATTTTTTTAAGATTTTAAATTGAGAACTACTTTGAATAAAAGTCTAATTTATAATGTGATGTTATAAATTATCTTACAATACTAAGATAAACACATTTATCATTGAACACAAGTCGAAGGGCCTACTAAATAAATTAGGGAAGGACAGGTGAATAGCCAACTAAACGTCCATCAATGTACACAACATGTGACCTATGATCCAACACTCAACAAGATACATTTATGTTCACCTCTTTTCACACTTTTACCCAAAGATTTTGTAATTGTGTTTAATCGTGGGTGTAATATTTGACATTTATTTAAAATAAATGTATATGTATTTAAAGAAGGTGTTTAGTGATAGGGTGGACAATGGCACATAAACTTGTACTATAATGCACTTTTCCAAGGCATATCCCAATGCATCAAAATTTTAATTTTCAACCATGTGAATAATATTTCACACTTGTTTAAAACAAGTGTTTGGTGATAGGATGGATAAATGGCACATAACATTACACATGGAAGGCACACACATATGGACATATCTTACATCAAATTTTAGTGTTTGGTGAAAGGTGTGATTTAGAACATTGTGTGAGGTTAGTGTGTGGTGAAATGCTTATAGTTGTTACAATCCAATGCACACAAAAAGACCACATCTAAGAACAAATGGATTGGTTAAGGGTGTGATTTAGAGCAAATCCATCAATATTGCCCCTCTATGCAAAACCAAGTATTTGTTAAAGGGAGAAAATTTATACATAAAAAAGGATCCAACATCACCATAAACACTTTTAACCCCAACTTACAATGGACACTCAATCATGAACATAAAAGAAAAAACCAAGCTTAAATATCAAATAACACATTGTTGCATTGGGATCCTATAACCCAAATCTATTGAACAACCTAGCAATTAGAAAGGAGATCTGTACATTTTGCGTTTCCCTAAAAAACAAGAGCATCACAATGTTGAAAGCTAAATTGATTCCAAAAGTTCAAAAAAAAATTCACTCCTTTCAAATTACTAATCAAAACATGTCTAACATACCTGAAAGTATAGAGTACAAATTTCAAGATTTCATAGAACTCTTATTTCCTAGTGTATTATGGCTAAGAACACAAGTAGAAGAGGACAAAATAGATATGATGAGCATATTTGCAATCAGGGTACCCCTTTTTAAACATAATACTCAAGAACTTTGTTTTTGATATCTTCCAAATATAAAATCTAAATGGAATAAATTTAAGTGAAAATATTGATAATTCAAATTATGATCATTTGCATGGTGGTGGTGATTTTTCACATGCGTATGTAATTATGCATAAATATTTTGGTAAAAAACTAGAAATGCAAAAAATGAGTACATAAGTTTTTATATACAACTTTACATGTTTTCTTACATGAAAATTTCTTGCATATTTGTCCAACATTTGGGGTCACAAATTCTAAGCCTAATGAATCCAAAAAGTCAACCAAATGGCTAAAAAAACAAATCATTTTCCTTGTTACCCTTCCATAATGGATTTTATAACATTAAAAATTCTTATATTATATATTATTAAATCAAATGCATTATATGAACATTGGCAAACATAAATGTATGCATTACATATCCGTGAAAGAAAATTGAATTCAATTGCATTGTTTAATGCATTTTTTAAATTCCTTTAATATGAAAATTACAGTTAAAACAAGGATTCAAATTATTTAAAAAAACTCAAAAGGACATCTATATTATATCCAATATGTTTTTAGATGTTTTTATTATATTAAAATGACATCATTGTAATTATAATCATATACCAATTATCCATTAAATAGTAAATGTAATAAAAATCCAAAATAGTCCTTTGCAATCCTCTTTTGAATGTATCTTTTTATAATGTATTCTGATTGTGACAACAATGTGACATTGTAAAAACTTAATGTTTTTCAAAAATCATTATTGGTTGTTTTTTAATACATTTCAAAATAAAATGTTTGTGAAATTTTTTTCAAAAGTTTCACAAAATTCATGTTGTTACGAATTTCACATTTTCCTTTTATTTTGGTGTTCCAAAAAGTCCCCAAAACTTTCATGTCATTTTGAAATGGTTTGGATGCCCATATTTTGAATTACTTATGACATTTTTTAATTTTAGAGATTGATGATTGAACTTATCATTACAAACCATGATTATGGTGAGTCCATTTACAAGTTGTTTATGTATTGTTACATAGGAGGTCAAGCACATTAAAAAGTCCCCCTTTTGACATAAAATAATTATTTTTGAATAATAAAAGTATTCCACCTAATCAAATTACATATTAATCATGTAATTGAGTCCATTCAAGTACAAAGTTCAAAAAACATTTGACATGGGACACATATAATCCAAGGGGTGCAAAAAAAACTATTGTGTTACATAATAGTGGGTCATTTTAGCTTGTAATTGCCCAGCTAGCAAACATTGGAACATTGGGCTTGTAATATCTCATTCTAACCATCTAAATGGCAAAATTAGAAATAAGAAATTTGGTCCATTAAGTGTGTTAACATTTGAGGGGATCAAGTTTTTATTTGGATTCTAAACATGCAACAACGTGAATTGTTTATAACATTACAACATTTGAAATTGAAGGTGGTAGAACTTATATCGACCCAACCCTATACCTTTTAGAGCCTACACCAAGAATTCATGGTGATTTTAGTTTAAATGTAGGCATCCATAACTTATAATGTTTGTTTTATGGAAGGTCTTGACATCTATAGGACATAATGACTAACCAACAATTCATGCAAATCTTTTTACTAAAACCCATAAGCATTATACATTCAAAATAACTACAATGAAGACTACATTTGAAACTATGATGATATAAGGATTCAAGTAGAACATCAATCAAGAGACGTTTTGACCAAAAAAAGGTTCAAAGGATAAGTTTTGCCAAGGTTTTACATATTCATGAAAGAAAAAATCAAAGATGAATGTAGCAAGAATTGCAAACTAAAAACATGTATGGTGATGCCAAGAAAAAAAACATGGACATATTATGTATTCAAGGAATTTTTGTCATTTTTCAAGAGATCAACTACAAATGGTATCTTTTTGTCCAACCACCATTTATAATTCTAAATGACCATGGTTCACATGTAACTTTGGAAATAGTAAAACAAGCATAACAATTTGGGTTGGACATGTACACATTACCTTTTCATGTAAGATAGGAATCTTGAGAAATCATTGTCCACGTAGACATTAAAAGCAATTTGAAAATAACAAAAATCTTGCCATTTAATCGCAAGGCAATGGATGACAAGACTAAACCAAGCAATGTGTACAAAACAACATCACACACATTAAATGACGAAGATGACAATTCAAAGGCATCTGATGACAATCAACAATGGAGAGTTCATTAAGCTCAATGGGGAGCTCATGAAGCTGATAAAAAATTAATGAACTTAACAACTATAATAAAATTTGTTGAATTAAAACTAATGTTGGTGATAATGGAAATTTTAAACTAAAATACTACATAGAAATGCCTATGAACCATGTTGTCACAATAAAAACAAAGTTAATAGAACTAATTATAAACCTTAGTGAAACTACTTGTGAATGGACACCTCTAGTCCATATTTCTACATCTCCAATTCAAGAAAGTTTCAACAAAACCCACAACTTGTTGTCCTTGCCACATTTGCCTACAAGACAAACATGAAACAAAGAACCATTAATGGGCTACAATCAATCTCATGTTTTAATAATTAATGGGCACTTGGGCATTTAACAATAGAAGGTTATGAAGATCAAGAGAGAAACAACACATAGAGAAAGAAATGTGGTGATCAATAGACGTGGCCTTGGGAGGGACTTACAACTAAGAAAGAAAGGGTTTGACAAGGGGGTGTGACTTCTTGTTGCAACAAGAGAGAGATTTTAATGCATTAGAAGTGGGCCTAATTAGGTTTGATCAAATGCAACCAAGAGAGATGTACTTTGACCAACTTGTAACATATGAACTAAATAGGTCCAAGTTTAACTAGCAACATTGAAAGAGAAAAGGTTTGACCAACAACAAACAACAATACAATGACTTCCTTCCAAGTTTCAACATTTGACCAACAATAAGGAGCAAGTTTAAAGTGAAAGCACATGGGGCATTTGACTAAAACTTTTAATGGCACCTCTAGCTTGCTTAGGATTTTAGGTTTAGGCAAGCAAATTTTCACCCATCACCATATATGACAAAGCCTTTTTAAAAATTCTAATTTCATTTGATGCAAGATAAAAAAAATTTGCACAAATAATAAGCACATGGATTTTGCATTCATCCAATTTGATCAAGAGTGTGATCTTGCCCATGTGTCAAATGTACATAATTTGTACATGAATTTGCAAATTGAATGTGTTTGCTCATGGAACTATAACATGTGTTTGGTTGAGATTTTTTTTAAGTGCAAAAAGGTCCCCTACTTTGGATGTCCATATCTTGGGGCAATTTTTAACCAAATTAGGCAATTTCAATGCACATAAATTTGCTACAACTTTCTTTTGTACATAAAACACCAAACGAGTTGAAGGTTGGGCTGCAACAAGCTCAAAGTCCTCATGTGTTCACCCATAGGCTTATCTAGCTTCGTGAATGCTTCATTCATAAAGCAATGAAAATTTCAATGTTCCCTTGGGCTAGAATACTAATCGATTTAGCAATATTTTAACTCGTGAAAGGATGTTGCCTAAATTGTGACTAGTTACCAATGAAGGGGCCTAATGCAAGATCCACAACAAGCATCGAGATTGATTGTGAATCCCACCCACACTTTAGACTTATAATAAATCCAACAATTAATTCCATGGCTTTTTTACCATTCTATACTAACCATGCTCCATACAAATTGACATTTGAAACCCTAAAAACTTTCGAAAGTTCACCTTTTCAAATGTGCAACATCTACATCAAGAGGACATCCACATATACATGTACAATTCATAACATTTTTTATTTGACTTTATAGAACCTAAATCCCATAAATGCACATAACAAAATTTGTAATTTGTTTCCTTCATGATGTTCTGCCAGAACCCAAGAGAACAATATTATTAATTAATTTGTAATTTGTTTCCTGCATCATGTTCTGCCAGAACCCAAGAGAACAATACTATTAATTAATTTGTAATTTGTTTCCTGCATCATGTTCTGCCAGAACCCAAGAGAACAATATTATCAACTAAGTTGTAATTTGTTTCCTGCATCATGTCCTGCCAGAGCCCGAGAACACTATTATTAATTAATTTGTTTCCAGCATCATGTCCTGCCAGAACCCAAGAACACTATTATTAATTAATTTGTTTCCAGCATCATGTCCTACCAGAACCTGAGAACACTATTATTAATTAATTTGTTTTCCAGCATCATGTTCTGCCAGAACCCGAGGACGTTATTATTTATTAATTTGTTTCCAGTGTCATGTTCTGCTGTCACAAATCACTTTTGAAGCCCGCCAGCCTCTCTCTTGAGACAAAGTGAGAGTGAGGATTTCTACCATTAGCCTACTTTTTGTGGACAGTGCAGGCTTGTTGCGGTGTATTTATTTGGCATCTTGCCTCAAGCAGTACAACTTGTGCTGAACAAAAAACCAAATCCTCACAGGCAGGTGCAAAGCAGACCAGAGCCCAAGTACTGAAGTACTAACTCATATATATATATATCATTTACTCACAAAATCGGTGTTTTGAAAATTAGCTCATGAGTCCAGATTTCACATTAGCACCAGCTTTAGATTCATGTATAAAAATAACACCAAGAATTGTCCAAGAATAATAATGTACTTGCAATTTTCTACACGATTGCTAATGTAAGAAAATCTACTTTCCTTGCAATTTGACTTTCATACACACGGCAATCATGTTAGTAATGACCAACCAGACGGCAAACATATTGTGTATCTTTAGACTTCAAGATCACAGAGACACCAATTCACTCTGGAAGGGTGCCCCAGGCTCATTGCCTTGACCTTGCATGCATGGAGATAGACATGCCCCAGCCATCTTCTGGATGCAGGCAGATATCTGCTTCATTAGAGGAAAACAATCATGTCCTATCTGCTGCAACAAAACCGCACCTCGTCATTCAAAGGGAAACAAAACTCACTGTGAGAATGGTGATCATAAGCCCTCAAACCTGGAAAAAATCATGATATAGTCCTATTTGCTGCAACAAAACTGCACATCATCATTCAAAGGGAAACAAAAACTCACTGTCAGAATGGTGATGATAAGCCCTCAAAACTGCACCGAACTAAAGGCCTGCACACACCACCCCATTGTTGAGAGTAAAACAAATGAGGACAAGCTTTGTACAAGAGCATGCATGAACTGTGGGTTGCTCTTCTTGCTGATTATCCTCATCTCCTTACACAAAATCTCGGAATGTTGTCATGGTAGACTGATCTTCCTGCACAAACAGCATTCAGACACAGCAAACAGCCAAGAGGAAGTGAAAGTAATGCACATGAAACATGAATCAGAACTAGAGGGAACAGCATAACTACATGAGACATTGGTCTGCTAGGTTCTTTCAATCTCGTCTTGCGTTCAAGCTTCTCTATGGTGTGTCTGTATGAGCAAATCTAAATCCTAATAAGCCTGTGTTCTTTACTTAGTGTGTAACATGACCAAGCACATCTACGAGATTGCAGAGAATTATATCCACAACACTTCAAAGGTCACATGACAGTGAGTGCAGTCATAACATTATGAGAGTTGCTTACGAAGTATCAGACCATCACCTTCATCACAAACGGCAGTGATGAGCTGCAATCACTACTCACTGACTTCATCAGCTCCCAACAATGGCTGTAGATAAAGTATGTAATAGTCCACACAAAATTCTGGGCAATTCATTCTACAAATCTGTGCCCTGAGTTTCTGTTGCCTTTCCGGAAGCAACAGGAGGACTCACTCACAATGTTGGCTACAGCAGTCAAGAGACATAGCTAATAAATAAAATCAAGGCTGCAACAAGCTGGTAATATGGCCAAATGTGCATCAGGTCTAGAAAATCTCATGAAATGCCAAATAGAAATCAAAACCTCAATCACTAAGTCGGCTTCAAAACCTACTTTTTCAAACAAGTTTCCAAGAGAAATGGAAATTTGTAATATCATGGTGTAATAGTCTATCCACAAAAACATGCACCAAAAGCAAACAAATGTTGCACCAACAGTGCTAGACAACCACCCAAAACAAACATGACAACAATGAAAGTCCAGTCATGAACTTGTGTCACTCACAAAGTATGAGACCATCATCACCTTCAGCATGAATGGCAATGACAAGCTGCCTGTTACTGCCACTGCCAAGCTGAGCCATCACTCCACCCCACTGTCTTCATCACCTCCTGGAAGTGGGTGCGGATAGTATGTTTATAATCAGTTCAAAACCGAGGGAAACAATTCTACAAAAATCTGCAACTTGAGTTTCTGTCATGTTGCCAGAAGCAACTGGAAGACTCTCAGTCATGATGTGGGTCAGCACTCAAGAGGCATGTGTCCCAAACCTGCAGGACATCATGAGAGTACCATTCAAGCTTCTCTATCATGCTCATCGCTGCGATGTATCCCATTCTGTTTGACACCTAAATGCCTGATGGCTATCTGGATTTGGGCAGCAGCTACAAGAAACTGTGCAGATTGCACTGGGTTCAAGATATGAAGCATATCCTTCAATGTCTTAAGGCGCACTGCATCAGCATCAGTGACAAGCTCCTTCAAGGCTTTAACTTTGTCATCCATGGCACTCTCCATTTCAGTCTCATGGTCATTGCCACCTGCCTCTTCTTCTGCCCTTTGCTGCTCACCAGCCTGCACAAGAGAAAGTGTTGGTGGATGTGGCATTTGTGGATGATGATCCCAATGACCCTGGGCAAGAGAAAGTACTGGCTGATCAACCAAACCTTGCTGCAACACGGCCATTCGGTGTTCGAAATCCTCCTCGCATTTCTGTGTCAATTGCTGCAAATCGCTTGTCTGCAACAGCTGCTTTGATGAGAGCGATACCATACCTGGGGTATCAATTCCACTGAGGAATTCAGCCAATTCTGCTTCTATTTGTTGTCCAGCTTGTGCATAGACTAACTGGCACACCATTGTCGGTCTCCAGCCTCCAATGAACATAAATGCATTCTCTAATGGGGTTTTCCATGAGGACTGAACAACCTTCAACACATCCTGCTGTGCAGCACCATCCTTGGCTGTGTAATACTCTTCATAATGGGCCAGCACTCTCTGCACCAGATTTTTGAGCTCCGGCTCCTGGATGTTACTACCATCCCCCAGTGCTGCCCGAAGTTCCTGAAGGTGCTCCTCTTGCTGTTTGAACCAGTTTGCATAGAAATCCGCAAAGCTCTCGTCATTAGGACCTTGCACCTCAGGCATCATGAAACCTGATGATGATGATGACAACGAGGGCAGCTTCTTCTTCTTCTTCTTTCACAAACCTCTTGAGAATTCTAAACTGACTTGGAAATCTTTTTTCTTTTCCTTCTGCCTCTGTGTCTCTCAGGCCTTGGGAATCACAGAAAGTCTTTCCATCACTGCAGACAATCTGGGGGAGGAGGGGGGGAATTCAAAAGTCTGGGCCACGTTCATTTGTCGTCTTCAAATTGCCATTGAAACCATTTCAATCACATCAAAACATTGGTGGGCAAAGCCGAGAAATGCAAAACCATAAAGAAAAAGACATCAGAGCCTCCTGCATAAGCGAGGACACAGAAAACGGAAAAAAAACCTAACTATGGAAAAAAAATGTAAAAAGCCATGATACCGCCGAACATTAAGCCTTGTGTTTCGAATTGGTACTTACAGGTCCCGGAATCAGCAACAGCAGCAGCAGCAGCCACCGCCGCCGCCAGAGCTTCTGGCGCCAGAAGCCAGTCAGCCAGCCAGCCAACCAGCCAGCCAACAGCACAACGATGTCACCAAGCCTCGAATCAACAAATCCAAAACAACAAGAGCGAGAGAGAGAGAGTGAGAGAGAGAGGGAGTGAGGCGGCGCTCACAAAGCACGCTCGGGAGAAGCGCGAAGAGCCGGGAAGCTCGCGAGTGCGCAGAGGGCAACGTTGCCACCGTTTTGTTGCTTGCACGCAACGGCGGAATTTACCAGTAGTAAAACGACGCTGATTGGCTGGGAGATTTACTTTTACTCTGCTATTTTTATTTCTACTACTCTGTTAGTTTTTCCTCCAACTAGGGGAACCCAGCCATTTTTTTACTGGCGAGATATCGCCAAAATGAGAATTGTTTTTTTAAAAATTCGAAAAAACAGTGATTTTGGAGGTTATCAGTCGCCAGAACTGAGGGGGAAAAAAAGTTAAGAATTGCCAGTTTCACATATGTGGTTTTCATTGCGTAGCCAAATATATAGGAGGATGATTAAAAGATTTTTTTAGTTTATTTCTGGTTTATAGCCAGATTTGGCTAATTGGCTTCGAGATTTACTTTTAGTCTGATATTTTATTTTTACTCCGTTAGCTTTTCCTCCATCTAGGGACCACCCCCCAGCGCTTTTTTCACTGGCGATATATCGCCAAAATGCGAAATTAAAAAATTAAAAAAATCGAGAAAAGAAGTGATTTTGGAGGTTTGCAGTTGCCAGAACTGAGGGGGGGAGGGGGGATAGTAAAAATCGCCAGATTCATATATGTGGTTTTTATTGTGTAGCCAAATATACACAAGCATGATTAAAGATTTTTACGTTATTTCTGGTTTATAGTTAGATTTGGCTAAACCTTCCTACTATGGATGATTGCACTTTTTGCTACATCTTCCCATGAATGAATGATCGCCTCTTTAGCTACAAACAGAAATTCCTCAATAAACACTTAGTTTCTAGGATTCATTGTTTTCGCCAAATTGGCGATAATCCATTGGAATATTCTAGCCAAATCTGGCTATATGCCATACAGGGATTATTTTGGGGCGAAATTTCACCAATTGGCAATCTTCAGCGTATTTTTTTAGTTTTTAGTCGCCAAATTTGGAAAAACAAATGGCCACATTCTGTCCTAAGTTTCCAGAATAGAGCCAAAAATATAGAAGGATGCTACATTTTTCTACTTTAATATCTCCTCATCGCCAAATATGGCTAAATAAATCACCAAAATCTGGGAAAAAAGCCCTGATATACCATATATACAAAGTATAAAGCTTTAATAATCCTTCTTCTTTATTTTTGGCTACACACTGAAAACCAAAATATAGAAATCTGGAAAAAAAATTACCTTTTTTTTTCCCCCTTACTTCTGGCGATGGATGAAAACCTCCAAAAATCACTACTTCATTTTTGGATTTTTAGAATTCAAAATTTCTCTTTCTGGCGAAATCTCGCCAATTTTTTTAATTAAAAAGCTGCTACAAGTTTTGAGGCTGCAAAACGCACAGTTTGTATTTATTGTCAGCCTGAGCCAGGTCCCAAAATCCAGGTCCCGACTGGCCGGCCGGCCGGCCGGACGGACGGACGGACTGGGCGATCGATTCACCAATCGAAGGGAGTTAAGGTGGGGGCTTTTTCGACGTGTCGCTTTGTGACAGGATGAGGTGGTCAGCCCAAGCGGAGGTGGTTTCCGATTCCGACCGAGAGGCGCTTGGCAAGAGTCGAGGTGCCGAGAAGAAAAAAAGCGAACTGGAAGGCCCATTACTTGGAGGGGAAGTTTTTAAAAACTGACGTGGCGGTTCAGGAAGTGGGCCCAAGGTACTTGGCACGTGGTTTGGAACAGTGCCACCGGCTGGCTGGCTGGCATGAATGGGCAAAAGGCGGGCAGTTTGGCCTCTCACTGTTCAGCCAATGACGCTGCAGAATGAGGTCCTGTAATCTTCATACTTAACGCACCCGGGAAGTGGGGCCAAAGGGGGTGGGGTTAAAAAAAAGGCAGGTAAAACGGTAAAAGATGCAAGTGGGCTCATCCCAAGTGGAACCAAAGGCAAGTGGGTCGAAGGCGTCGGTGGAAGCAAAAGTCCGTTTAAAGACACTTCTTAAAAGGAATGGGCCAATTCCACCTTGGAATGCATTTAGCCCCATAGGCTGAAACACCATTCCGTCACCCCACCCCAAAAAAAAAAAAACACTAGAGAAAAAAACCCCATTTATAATTCACTTATAATTTTTAAAAATTCTTAAAATAATTTTTTGATTAGTTCATATGGAGGAACCTTTCATGAATTTTGCTTTTGAGTTAGGTTTCCAAAATATATAAATAAAAATAAGACCCCATTATCTTCAATTTTTTCAAGGTTAGTCTAACGTACAATCTTGTACCATAACCTTGTTTGGTTCATTTTTATGTTTATGGTTTTATAAGTTATAATAATAATTTCGTTTGCATTTTCGGCTTGCACAATTTTTTTGTTATTGTTTTTGGTTTTCCATGTTTTATGGTTGGAATTCTATTTAAGCCCACCTTTTGCCATAATTTGCTTTGGTTTTCATTTATTTTGAAATACCTTTTTATTTTAGTAATTTTTGTGCTTAAGACACATTGTGCACAATGCACATTTTAAGTTTTCAACATTCATTATCATTTCATTGAGTGAAGTTTTGGGGTCCTTTAACAGAAACTTATAATGCCATTGGTGCATGCTACACACAACATGGTGTAAGTGTTTGAAAGTTAAGTTTTTTCCTTAAATAATTTCATTTTGCCTTTGTTTTTCATGTGTTAGTATCATGTTTTGTAACTAAATTGCTTTTGAATTGGTTTACAGTGAGAAGTTGAATTCCATGGGAATCAAGAGTTTTTTGTTCAAAGGTTTTTTTATTATTATTGTGCATGCATTTTTCTTTCTATTAGACACCCCATGGTGTGTAGTTTTGGTTTGGTGGAGTGGGATGTTTAAGATTTATGTTAAATTTATTTTTTTGGGTTAACCTTCATAGAGTTTTGAAAGTTTTTTTTGTTGATTGTTGTCCATTAATGTGTGGGAAACTTTTAGATGGCACCCAAAATTAGCTCACCTACAAATTGTAGGTTTAAATTTTTTTAGAAAACTTCATCCAATCTAATATTTAGAGTTATCCATAGGATTGATGAAGCAAACTTTAGTAAACAAGGAGAGCTTCAACATCATTTTGCACAAATCCATGAACCTACACCTTTTGTTGTTGAAATGGACATTAATACTACAATTATGTTTGTTACCCCAAGCCCTCATGTAGGAATGCCTAAGTATGTCCATGCAAATCCAATTCCCATTATTGTCATTGCCAAACAACAATCTTTAAAAAAAACCATTGTGAAGAAGTTCCAAGAATTTGGTTTGTGAAAATGTTTTTGGGCAAAAGTTGTTTATGATGTTGGTGGCAATTCATGATAACAGTTTGAAGCAAAGTTTGCACCAAAATGAAATACAAGGAAAATTTGTTAATCACCAAATGGTATTCATTTGATAGCATGCAAGGAAAAGGAAAAATGAACAAGGGATGAAAGTTGCGGATCCCAAATGTAATCATATAGAAAATAAACTAACAGATGTTTCAATGAATCAAGTTTTTATTTTGGAATAAATTCAAGGCAACGATGAATAAACATTAAAAGGAAGCCAATACAATTTGCTTCTAGTGTTAATCAACAAACGAAAACTAATGATTGATTATGAAGATTTCAAAGCCATGTTTCATCTTTTGAACCTAAAAAAAAATCCAAATAAATATTCAAGTGACATAGATGGGTGGCAAATTATTAAACATGTTCACAACCAAGTTTTGACAATTAACAAATTTGCTATTCAAACAACCATGTTTGTGACATTGACAAATGATGAGGTGACTAATTGAATAATCAAAGTTAGATTTATAACTATTGTGTTCAAGATTGGTGCAAAATCCTTATTTTGTTTTCACTTAATTGCATTCCTAAAGGATTCAATTCCCAAAACTTGATTAAAATGATAATGAATTTTTCATTTAGTGTTAGAGATTTAATAAAGGTTGAGGTGTCAGGTTCATTTTTTTCAATGTTCATCCATGATTTATATTGAACTTGTATCTAATTTTTAGTTTAGTTTTAATTCACTATTATTTAACTTATAGTTAAATCTTGGTTCATTTTAATTAATTTCTAATTAAATCCAAATTAACTCCTAGCCAACTTTGAATTAAGTCCCAGTTAAATTCCTAATTAATTTATAGTTAATTTTGAATTAAGTCATAGTTAACCCTAGTTAATTCCCAATTGATTCATAATTAAGTCCCAATTAACTTTCATTAAATTTTAATTAACTCACAGTTGATTTTCAATTAGAAAGGATTTCAAAAAGTTTATTTACTTAATGCACACATAGAAGCCTTCTTGGAAGTTTCTTTCAACTAAACCCTTAAAGGGGTATAAATAAAAGTAGGACCCTTCATTTCTTTTAATATGTTTAACATTAGTCTTAAGCATGATCTTGCACCATAACCTTATCATGTTCTTTTGTGTTCATGTTTGCATATGTTAACATAATAAAGATCTAATTTCACATTTGTCTTGCACATCTTGTGTTCTTGTTTGTAGTTATTGTGTTTTTGTTTTTTAATCACATATTTTTATCTTTTCTCATGTTTGAAAATTAGACTTAAACCTTTCTTTTAACCTTTGTTCTTATGGTTCTTTATGTCCCTAATATGATGTGCCCTTTAAGTTGTTATGCAAATGGTGTGAGTACCTTTCAAGGTGGGGTTATAATACAAATTTGATATGTGTACATGTTCCTTTCTTGACAAGGGTCCATTGTATTATACACATGACCAATTTGGCAATCCAATTTTTTATGGTTTACCTATGATGGCATGTTTAAAAGATTTGATCCAATCCTTTTACACATTTTTTTGCAAGTTTTCAAAGAACCACCTATTTTGTTTATAAATTGGCCCAAATCATGGAAATAAAAGGTTTGATAAACTATTCAATAACATTAAGATTTGATGGATTAATATGTTGAGTCCATTGAAGTGTTTGAAAAAAACAACATTTGTTGATGAAATTGAATGTTGATTCAACAGGTGTGGCCTTGGCTACAACTAATTTGGATTAATTATGCGATGTCTAAGTGATGTTTAGATTGGCTTACCTATTACTTATGTGGATTCATGCATTCCCTTGTCAAATTTGTTTAATTTTAAAAAAAATTGTGTGATTTCATTGTTACAATTTCAATTTGTAAGGTGGATTTATTTCAAATGTATTTTGACCAATTTCATGGGTTCAAACAAAATGATTTAGGCATTTCAATGGGTTAATGGAGTGTGTTAATGATACCATCACCATGAAATGGATTATGGACTTGAACACCATGATCAATGAAGTACCCATTCATTTGCTTAAAGCAAGGTAGTCTAAAAACTTAAGTAGGTAGGTAGGTAACTAGGAAGGTTAGTAGGGTTAGGTAGGTAGGTAGGTTTAGGTAGGTTAAGGTGGGTAGGATCCTATTTCATTCGTTGGTCACACACCTTTTTGATTGGTTCATCCCAAATGGTATTTGCATTTTGAACATTTTTTATGCACATGTACCATGTGTAGATTATTATTTCATTTATTTATATAGTTTACAAAATTAAATTTGTTAACAAAGGATATGAAATAAATTTCATGAAAGTGAAACATTACAACATTATTTCACATCTTTTGTCCCATACAAAAGTAGCCTACCTATATACCCATTTGTCTACTATTTATTACCTAACCTACTTAGCCTATTTTAAACCTAGGTTAAATAATATATATGTAGGTAGGTGTATATATATAGTTTACTTAACCTAGCCTTTTTTACATTATAATCTATTTATTTACATAACGTAACTAGTTACTTATTTAACATAAGTTATGTAGGTAGGTTATATTTAACTATTATCTACTTAACCTACCAACCTATATTACCTACTTAGATAGGTGAGTTTGGTAAGTAACAAAGTTAAATAGATACATAGGTATGTAGGTAAGTTAGGTAGGTAGGTAGCCTAGGTAATTATGTAGGTAAAATAGGCAAGTAGATAGGTACCCTAGGCTAAGTAGTTAATTTAACATAAATAGGTAGATTAATAAGCCTACTTATTTATTATTAACCCCCAACTTGTCTTTATATGCTTAAATATATACCCTTACACAATATATTTGTAATATATCCCTAATAAACCTTAATATACATTTAGGGACTTTAGGTTTATGTCATCATTGTGATCAATATTTTGTTGTAATTGTAATTAATGTGACATGTGAAGGGTTAAGTGGATGAGAAATCATTCATAATTCATCCATTTGGAAGCATTAGTTGACATTAATTGCATCTCCAGTTATAAATATGACCAATGGAAGAAATAACTGTAGTCAAATAGTCATGTAGGCATAATAATTACTACAATGCATGTTTATGTCATATATGACTACATGACAAAGTTTGGGGCATCGATAATAAAATGGTCAAACTCATCATGAATACCATATTTTGACATAGTGAAATGTCATAAATATTAAAACCATCTTTGATGATTGGATCCATCACATAACATGAAATGATATATAACATTGGGAACATAAGAAATAACAAATGAAGAACGTTTTGGGAACAAATGAGAGGGTGGTAACTATGTAGTAACTAATAAATCATCCACATGCATCCCACCTACCTCATACCACAAAGTAGCTTACCTACTTACCTACCTACATGATCATCATTTATATTTCCTACCTACCCACTTAAATACATAGGTAAGGGAACTAGGGAGTAGGAAGGTTAACAAGGTAGTTTACCAAAGTGTAAGTTATACCTGAGTTGATGTTGGGTTTCAACTTGGTAACCTAGCTTGTAACAAGTAAGTAACAAGTACAAGTCCTATTGTGGGCAGCCCTTTTTTTTTGTGCAAATTTTTGCACAAATGTGAAACTTTAAGAAAATAAATTGGTCTCATATTCGTTGTTTTTTGGGATTTTTTTGGGTCAAAATTGAAAAAAACTAAAATAAATAATTCCCACCACATTCTGCCCATTTTTAAAAATAATTTAAAATAAAAAACCTTTTTGTTGTAGCACTTCTGGTGAGCATTCCAAAATAGATAGAATATTAAATGGCAACACCATTGTGGAAAGTTTTCACTTCTTCAAGCTTCTTGTTAAATTTTTGGTGATCTTATTAGGACTTAGGTCTAAAATTTTGCAATCTTTTTTAAAGTTCCTAAAAAATGGCAAAATTTTTCATAACAATGTTCCCCTTTTTTGTCCCTATGGTGTGAAATTTTGCCACAAAAACATTGATTTTGACTTGTATTTTAGTTGGGCAATGTTTTAAACAAATTAAATTTATTTTTTTGGAGAAATAGAAACATGTTGCCATTTAACGGTACATCTTTCTTGGAATTCTTGCAATTGATGAAACATAAAAAATTTGGGAAAAAGAACCTAATTGTGAATATTGTTCATTGAAGATATGTGGGTGATTTTTGTATTGTAAAAACACACATAATGCATTTTTATTTTTTTTCAATTTTTTGATGTTGCACCTGTAGTGGCAATCAATGATTTAGCTAAATTTGGCTACAAGAAAAATATAAAAATAGGAAAATTAGCCACCCTGTTATATTTTGGTGACCTATTAAAACCTATTATCTAACTCCCTCGTCCCTCCCCTTTTGTTTTTTTGGTAAAATGACAAAAAATCAACACCAAAAAAAAAACACTAACATAATGTTATTATTGGCGGTTATTTTCAGAAGGACAAGACAAGATTGTTAAATTATTCAATTGATGTGGAAAATGTTAAGAAGCTTTCCAAAGTTAATTAGCATGAAATTTCTTTCAATTTGAAAATTGTGAAAATCAATTATTAAATTTGGTACTATGTAGACTTGGTTATATATATGTTGGTTGGATGTATTACATTTGAGAACACATCTCTTCATTGGACTAATAAGGTTTGTTTCAAAAAAATTAAGTTACTAATCTATAAAGAAAACTTGAAATCTTCAAATTTTACATTTTCCAATAGCCTTAACCAACCCAATAGCTCAAGGAAATCCCTATTAAATTTTCAAAAAAAAAAGAGAAAAAGGAAGGTTTCAAAAAATATATATTTTATTGCACAAATAGAAGTGAATTATGAAAACTATTACCTAGTATGTGGTATATTGATTTCAATATGCAACTCAACCATCATTGTAATTGTTTATGTTAAGTTTTAAAAAAAAAAATAGGCATCTCAAAATTCATTCCAAAATTCTGAATTACATGAGTGTAAATATTAAATTAAATTGGTGTTGTAAATTTTTAACTAGACAAAGGTGAAGGTAATGACCTAATATATCCAAAGTGTAAACCTTGATTGATGGGTAAAAAACTTAAGACTACGCAACTTTTGAAAGAATGGTATAATGATAAATATTTGTCTTTATATTTTAAAATTTTACCCTTCATGTTCAAATTGCAAAAATCAAAATCTAGAATTCTTAATTAAATTTTAGAAACATTTAAGCCTTGTTTCTTCTTTAAGAAATATTCACAAATTGTCTTTAAACACACCCACACCGATTTTATTATTATTATTATCATTATTATTTGGTGAATTTGCTTCAAAACAACAAAAGAGAGAAAGAAATAATGTTGTTTTTGAGAGAGTTTTTTTTGTTTTTTGTTTTTCTTCTAGTTTTAGAAAAAAAGAGAAATTCACCAAATTTAGACCTAGGTTGAGAGATGTAGCAAGAATGCAAAAACAAATCTACAATCCAAAGTTTCTTAAATAAAATTTAATTTTGTTACCAACCACCAATCAATTTTTTTTGGTCAAATGTACCCATGAACAACATCAAAAATTTGCATTGTGGGTGAACATGGCACAAAACCCATTTTTTGCACCCAAACTTGAGCTCAAATGAGTTTGGTGTTGTGTTTTTTGTGCCCATTGCAAAAACCTTCCCAAAAAAAAAAAAGTTCACATGATCTTCAGCACTTTACATTCTTATTATTTTCATGCGAGATCATTCATTTTGAGGTTTTATATATTCACCAATGTTGGGGTTTTTTATTTTTAAAGAATATTTGAACAAAATGAGTAGACAAACTCAAAGGAAAAAATCATGTTGAATATGTATATATAATCAACATAATAAGTGAATCAAAAGAAATGAATAACTTATTGATCATTAGGTAAATTTGTAGTTCAACATTAGGTAAACATTTTGTCAATTTGCAAGTGCAAAACAAATTGAAAATTTGATCGTATGCATTTGCAAGGCTCTTTTCATGTAGAATCAATTTACATTCCATTTTTTGGGTCACAAAAACAACGATCTCACCAAATATATATATGAATTCAATACGAATTTCATCACACATAATGAAAAATAATACTTGAAGGTTTTCCACAAAAAAGAAATTCACATGTTAAGGTGTATTATGATGTTATTCCTATGATTTATGGGGGTTTTTTTTGGTTATTACAATAATGGATTATTGTCAATAAACTTGACATTGGTAATGATTTAAAATAACACGTTAATTCACAATCCCTTATAATCAATACTACCAACCATTTTGCAAAAGCAAAAAAGAATTAACAATTAACTAGCAAAATAATGCAAAAAATAAAGAAACCTAACTAAATGTAGTTGAGCCGAGTGGCTCTTCAGGCTACTACAAGGATACAAAGGGGTACTCTTGCACCTCCTTCAGCCTTTTTTTTAATTGGCAAAATTAAAAAATGCAAAATGCAAAAAATGAAGTGATTTTTGGGATTTTCCATTGCCAAAATTTAAGAAAGATCTAAGAAAAGATGCCAGATTTTTATACATGGTTCAAGTAGGTAGCCAAAAATATAGATGGATGTTTAAATTTTATTTTTTCTTTCATAAACCTTGTTTATAGCCAAAATTGGCTAAATCTTTGTGTGGATGATAGCCACTTTGGCTACATAAAAAAAGTGACGGAATAAAACACTAACCTCTATTGAGAGGTGGTCACTTTTTAACCTCCAAAGTGGGCAAATGTGGGTTTCTCAACCCCTCCCAACATGGTTTGAGAATCGATAATTTTTTCCCAAATTTTTTATTTTTCAAATTAAAAAAAAATCACGAAGGAAAATATAAAATATTCAAGAATATAGTCTATGCATCAAAATCAAATTTAAAATAATAATAATAATAAATTGACAGACATGTTGTCAAGGGTACTAGGGAGTATAATAACATTGGCTTGTAAGGAACTCACATCTAACATGTAATGGAGGCTTGTAATGAATTAAATAAAAGCCCCATGCACACCACTTTGCATGAGGTTCCCCACCCCACCCCAACCTCCCCCAACGACTTTCGGCTATTGAATTGATGCATCCAATACAACAAAAAAAATATCATTATTATTATTATTTTGGGTTCGTTGAGACAAAAGCAAGCAAGCAAGCAACAAACCCCACGAATGCAAATTTCGTGCTTCAACTATACTCCCCAATAGTACACAAAAGTGGGTGACTTACCGAGTCTCGTGCTAGTTACTTCTTTGGCCATCTCCTCTTCCTTCATTCAAGAAGAAGAAGAGTCCTTTCCTACGGCCAAAGTGAACTAGCACCCACCACACACACACCGTGAAAGATGGATGATAAGTTGTCAAGAAATACTTTTCTTTTGAGTTCTAGGTCCGTAGTTAACCATGGTGGTTAGCTCCATTCGTATTTGTCCTACTTACTTACTAACAACCAACCCATTTGACAACCTACCCACAAAATGGATGGGTTGTTAGTTAGTAGGTAGGTAGCAAAAACCAAAACATCACGAAAGATGGATGATAAGTTGTTTGGAAACACTTTTCTGTTGAGTTCCAGTTCCCTAGTTAACCATGGTGGTTAGCTCCATTAGTTGTTAGTAGGTAGGTAGTGAAAACCCGCACTCACCAACACATCACGAAAGATGGATGGATGAGAAGTTGTTGTTTCGCAACACTTTTCTGTTGAGTTCCAGTTCCCTAGTTAACCATGGTGGTTTAGCTCCATTACTATTTGTACTACTACTTACTTCCTTTAACAACCCATTTGACAACAACCCCGCAAATGGATGGGTTGTTAGTAGGTAGGTAGCAAAAACAGCCCTTACCTAGTAGGTATATAAAAACCATTTACTTACTTAGATAGTAATGACCTATTTTTTTCCTACCTACCTACCTACCTACCTATATATGTATAGGACCTACTTCTTATATAGAATGGGGTTGGTTACCAAGGTGAGAAACTAGATATTAACTCTGGGTTGAAGGTTCATCCTCTTGGACTCAGACTTGACTCTGGTGGTCCCCCCCACCACATATGGGGAAGAGGGATGGGTTTAGTTAGGGTTTGGAGGACTTTCAATTGGTCACAACCCAACTCAGAAGAAGAAGACTGGGGGAAGGAAGCTTTTGGTAACATGGCCATAATTTGTTTGTTTGTTTGTTTGCTTGTTCTTCAAAATGTGGCAGCAAAAGAAGAAGAAGAGCTCAGAAGCCATCTCTAACCCCCCCACCCCCCCACCCCCTCTCCCCACCAAACCACAGTTAAGTTACCCCTCACCCCACCATCACTGTAAGTTTGGTATGTACTTGATTGTCAGCCATGTTGTACAGACCTTACTACTTACTTACCTTGGGCAGCTCCAATACTAATTATATTATTATTTCCAGAAATGTTGAGATTTTCACCCCCCCCAAAAAAAAAAAAAATCAAAAAAAATTTTTTTTGAAGGAAAATATTGAATTTTGAAAGAATATTGAATTTTTTTGGAAATTAAAAATTTTAATTAATTAATTAATTAATTAATTGACAAACATGTGTTGAAGCTGCCAAGGTTAAGAAGGCAACAACATGAACCTTATGTATAAGGATTTGAGAGCTTGGGTCAAGTAAGGGCTTCTTGATGAGCCAAGTAAAATTCTCACAAAGCAAGTCCAAGTAACAAACACAGCTAGCTATTCCTGTATAGGCCTAGGTTTGGGACAATCCCAAAAACTAAGAGGCCTAGGACAAGGCAATAGGCCAAGTTCACCCCCTTGCATCTGGGAAATGATGTCTGGAACTCATGAACTTTTAGCCATTTCAAAAGCACAGGACAAAGTACAGGGATGGTTCTTACACCTACTCATTAAGGAGCATAAGGATCTTATGCCTATAAAATCTGTTCCTTTTCCAACCCCATAGAGACCACCACCACCCCCTCCCCCTGGCCCCCCCCAGTCCACCTCCGGATGCTCTTTTTTGGTTTTGTTTTGTGTTTTCTGCGATTCTGTGACGCTTTGTCCGTTAGGTCCCCTCCCTTTTTTTTTGGCTGTTCTCTAGCGACGCCGTTGCAGCAACGAAGCTAGCGTCGTCTCGTCCCCACACACACACACACACACACACACACACCCGTTGGGACTGTCTGTCACGGAGAAACGGACGCTCTTCTACTTCTTCCTTCCCTTTCCGTTTTCTATAAGAGTCTTCCGCCGGTATTCTATCTACCACACCTCCACATTCTTGCATTTGCATTTTGTCTGTCTGTTTTCCTTTCCCCACAGCTGCTTCTTGTGATTGTCATCATCAGCATCATCATCATCATTGTTGTTGTTGTCGCAGTATCCGAGTTACAGGCTGCTTTGAGTCGTAGTTTTAGTTTCCTGATGTTTCCCCGTGTGTGTGTATGTGTGTGCGCGTGTTGTTTGTTACTCAAATGAAGTTAGTTTAGTTTCTCTGTTTGCTCTTCCATGACCTGTGCCACTAGCTTCTTTGTGTCTGTATGAAGTTAGTGTAAGCTTTGCTACAGTTTGCTGTTCCTGCATGTCTTGCACAGTTTGTTTGTCTGTATGGCTTTGTGTTTGTTTATTGTGCAAGAAAGAATTCGGTGATAGATACTGAATCTGGAGCAGCCACTTCCGAGTTCCGAGGACCGAAGACCGAGGAACGTTTTTTTGTTTGGCTTGCTGCTTGAACGGTTGTTGTTGTGGTAGTGGCTGCTGGGCGGGGGTGAGGAGGAGAATGGGATTCAATAGCCGGATGCGACATGATCGGGGGTCGGTTCTTCTTCGAGTGCTGGAAGCAACAAGAAGAAGTAATGAATATTATTATCGTCGCTTGCTGCTCCAGCTAGCTCTAGTTCTGGGGCTCCTCGCTGTGAAAGCGCACTGCAGTAGGCCGGAGGTTAGAGCGGGAGGAGGAGGAGCAGCAGCAGCAGGGCGAGCGAAATATGTGGAATCAACATTCCGTCGTCATTTCTGGAGCACTGCCGATGCAGACCATTACAAGCTGTCGGAAGATGGAGAGGAGGCGGAACTTGTCCTTGACAGAGTAGCAGGTTTTTGCTCTTCTCTCCCTGCTTCCCCTTCCGTGCTAACTACGATACAAATTTCATAGCAAATGCGCGTCATCAGCTATGTCTACAGCGCCAGTCATCTGTTTTTCACTTAAGATTGGTTCTTCTTGACAGCATCATAATGCAGCCAATATTGTCGCAGACATGAGCAGCACCTACAGCCAAATTTCCAATGCTTTGCGTAGTTCAAATTGCCCTTCTCCACTCCTTCGAGCGGTTTCATAGCAAATGCATCAGCATCATGGCTACAACAGACGGTCGCTCTGTTTTCTGTTTTGTTCTTGACAGTAGCAGCAACAGCAGCAGCAATGTCTTTCACTGCATAGCCACTAACCACTAGCATTGCACTGAAAGACATTACTCTAAAAGACATTGCAGCTGGAGAAATGGAGAAGAGGTAGCAGTAGTAGCTAGGCTTGCACAAAATGATGATCTGCTGGCAGCAGCATTGTCTATTTCTGGTCCTATGTAGCTGTTTCTTGTTGCAAAAGCCAAGTACAGGATGATTTTTCACTTGCATAAATCTCTCTCTCTCGCGACTCTGTTGGCCTCTTATCTTTCTTTGTGTTTCTAATAGTCTTTTGTGATTGTCTAACACAATGCCTGTCTCCCCTGCTTTACTGTTCTTCCAGCTTCAGGATTTGCCTCTAATACGAGGTACTTGTTTGGTCGCATCAGCATTCAAATGAAGGTGCATCCTGGTGATTCGGCAGGGACTGTCACCACCTTCTATGTGAGATCACTTCTTTTGCACCAGGGATTCCTATACAACAAAGACTTGGGATTCATGAAGTTGAATCTTTGTCTTGATCTGTAATGTGTGCCGTAGCTTGAGTCCAGAACATGAAATGTCAAGTCTTGGCAAGTTCTGGCTTATGTTTTCTGCTGCTTGAAATGCAAGCTCTAATTTTTTGGATTGAACTTTGAAGGGTCCAGTGATTTGAGCAGGAGATAGAATGAATAGGATCATTAACGAGGGAATCTGGCTTTTGATGCCATTCAACACCGCATTGTACATTTCCCCTGTATAGGAGAAGAAAAATGCTTTCACTGTATTAACAGCAGATGCATTCTGATTTTTTTCCCCAGACATCATCTTTGAGTGGGAAGCATGATGAGCTTGATTTTGAGTTCTTGGGGAACGAGGTCGGCAAGCCATATGTACTGCAGACCAATGTCTATGCATCTGGAGTTGGAGATCGTGAGCAGCGTATCAAACTTTGGTTTGACCCTACAGCTGACTTCCATACCTACAGTATTCACTGGAACAAGAAGATCATCATGTAGGTCCAGTCATCCTTCATTCTATTTCAATATTTGTGTCACTTTTCAAGTGTTGTAGTAGAACATTTTTTCACCTGCTGCAGTATTATTTATTCTCAAAATGGATCACAATGTTAGGACTGTCCAAACCTGGATGCTCAGTCAGCCATTGATTTATACATGCTAAGCTTTTGTGGACTGTGCATGTTCTGCATATGCAGTTTTATGGTTGATGAAACCCCAATCCGAATCTACAAAAATAATGAGGATTTGGGTGTGCCATACCCATGTCGGCAGCCCATGAGTGTCTTTGCAAGCATGTGGAATGGAGAGGACTGGGCCACTCAATCTGGAGCTGTTAAGTTGAACTGGTCAAAATCACCATTTAAAGCAAGGTACCGACAGTATGACGTGGAGGGATGTGAGGTGCCTTGGTACAAGGGTGAGGTAACACCCTGCACCTCAAGAAAGTCTGATGCGTTGCTGAAGAGGGCAACAATCCAGCACCTGAACATTGAGCAGTTGGTTCGGTTGCAATGGGTGACAGAGAATATGTTGGTGTATGATTACTGCACTGATGTGTATAGATATCCCAAGCCACACCCTGAATGTAGCCGCAATTCTGGGCTACAGGATTCAGGTCAGGACTTAGAAGCCAGCAACAACTTCTTCTACCTGGATCCTAGTCATACATCCTCATGGTAAGCAATGTGTATTTTTTGCACTAATTCAAATTAGGCCGTCATAGAATTCCGTATAGGAGGTAGGTCACATTCAATTCAAGGCATCATTTACAGCCTATATTAGCTGAACTACAAACCACAAGCTTGTTCCTGAGCTCTTGGTAAAGCAGTGGCTTCATTGTCACTGCACTGTACATTCTTTCATCCAACATGGATGTGAGTTTTGAGTAGCATTTCAAGTAGCATTGCTAGTTTTTGGCTTAGATCATAGTCAGGCAGTAGTAGTTAGTTAGCCTCAACATTACTGAGGTCAGTCAGTGAATAAACTGTTGTCCTGAAAGACATCAGTTTCATCAGGTCTCCAATTATCTGATGCAGGCAGCACACATATTGTAGTTCTCCAAATCCTTTGCCATTGGGCTTCTATGAATCCAATGCTGTCAAGAATAAGCAGTTTCTGAGATTAGTTCGTGTTCCTTCTTTTTTCCCCCCTGTTTTTTAATCAACATCCCACAAACATAATAACCAGCAGGGTTACATTGGGATGGAAAGTCAAGCTTTTGCCAGTGTTTTTTTCTTTCCCATAGTTTGCCGTTGTTGCGTGTTAGTGCTCTTGTCAGGACAGTACAACCTTCTTCTTTTAGTATGCGATTCTGTAGTTCTGTGCCCCGCATTGTCTTGTATAACCCTACAAGGTCTGGTGACCTTGCAGCGTTGTGGATTGTGTTTTTTTTTCAAACCTTGGTTCATCTGCTGTGTTGTGTGCTAAGCAGCAGAGCTCCTTTATCTCAGCTGCTGCCATAAATAATAAAGCGAGAGTAATTGCTTCAAAAAATGGAAACCAGTAAAATTGATATACATATTATTGTTTTCCTATTGCAGAATCTTGGTTGTAGCTTTTGATTCTTCCCTACAGAAATTGGACGCACTTATTTGTACCACCTGGAAAAAGTTCATAGGCTTTTTGTAAGGGGCCCATGAAGAACAGATCTTTATGATTAGGTGTTGTTTTGGAGCTGTGCTGGTTTTATTTTTTTATTCTTTCTGCTTTTTCTCTTTCTCCTGTGCACACCTATGTAGCTTCTTAGTGTTAGAATGATGGTTTTGGGGGCAGTGGATGGGGTTAGAACTGATCATGAGTTCAAGTTACAAACCTTGTAAACCTTGATATTTGCTTCCAAGTATTTGCTAAAAGTACTTCAAAGTTCAACAACAGCTTCTTTTATCTTCAAGAATGAAATGGATTGTGCTTTCATCCTACATGTCCCGGTGTAATGCTTTTTTCAGAAAGAAACTGGTCTCTTTTTTTGTGACCATGTGCAGTTGCAACTCAGTTGCAATGGATCCATTTCAAAATAACTTCTGTAAATTTGATCAGACAAGTTGCATGAGTTGTAATGGATGCATTTCAAAATAACTTCTGTAAATTTGATCAGACGAGTTGCATGAGTTGTAATGGATGCATTTCAAAATATAACTTCTATAAATTTGATCAGACGAGTTGCATGAGTTGCAATGGATGCATTTTCAAAGTAACTTCTGTAAATTTGATCAGACCAGTTGCATGAGTTGTAATGGATGCATTTCAAAATAACTTCTGTAAATTTGATCAGACAAGTTGCACGAGTTGCAATGGATGCATTTCAAAACAACTTCTGTTAATTTGATCAGATGAGTTGCATGAGTTGCAATGGATGCATTTCAAAATATAACTTCTGTAAATTTGATCAGACGAGTTGCATGAGTTTGTAATGGATGCATTTCAAAATAACTTCTGTAAATTTGATCAGACGAGTTGCATGAGTTTGCAATGGATGCATTTCAAAATAACTTCTGTAAATTTGATCAGACGAGTTGCATGAGTTTGCAATGGATGCATTTCAAAATAACTTCTGTAAATTTGATGAGCTTGCACAACAATGATAACACCGAAAAGCTGTAACGAGACTCAAAACACTATTTTAACTCAAGAGGGAGAGATTCTGTCTTTCACCCTCAGTTTCTTGGGGGTTCAATTGCTCTTTCTAATGCATGTTGGGATGAGCACGCAGGACAAAAATCCAGAGTTCTTTTCTAGAACACAGTATTTTACAAAGTTCTGAATGATATGGCAAAATCTCTCCCAAATGCCAATTCTGTCAGATAATGGCCATTGATCAGACCACTGGGTCTGTCAATGGCTCCGTGGTCTGATCAATGGCCCACTGATCAGACCACCAGGTTTTTCATTGGCCGTTGATCAGACCACCAGGTTTTTCAATGGCCCACTGATCAGACCACCAGGTTTTTCAATAGCCGTTGATCAGACCACCAAAGTCTGTGTCGGTGGCCACTGATCAGACCGTTGTGTAATAATCCCAATGGCCATTGATCAGACCAACAGCTCTGTCAGTCAATGGCCACGATCAGACCTTCCAATCTTCCCAATGCTCATATTAGAGACCACCAGAGTCCTCCTAATGACCATTGGTCTGTTGGTGGCCAACTGAACAGACCATTGGGTACTTACTCCCAATGGGCCATTGATCAGACTGTTGGGTCTCCTTTCAATAGCCATTGACGAGACCACTGGGTCTTTCCAATGGCTATTGATCAGACTCTTTGGATCCTCTCAATGACTGCCAGGGTCCTCCCCAAGAGCAGCCATTTAATCTGTGACATACATGCATACATTAGAGATAGTTGTCAAGTTTGAAGCTGAAAAACAATTTATTCTTCTTTGCTAGCTGGATGCAATGGAAATTATTGACTGCACCGCGTCAGAGGACAGAGAGGGAAACTGTGTGGTGTTGTAATTGCTTTAATAATTAGTTGCCTGCAGGAACAAAGGACTGGGTATTTTTTCAGTGAAGTTCTGATTCTCTTTCAAAAGTGTGCAGAGACGAATGGGCCTCTCTCTCTCTCTCTCTCTCTCTTGCTTGATAGGAGCAAAAAGAACTACCCTTTGTTGTAGGTAGGAAAACACTTGGTTAATTAATAAGAGGTTTTTGTGTGAAGCAGATGCAGATGTTTCGAATAGGAATTTTTTGTTGTGGGGAAAAGAAAAGTGTTGTGAAGCAAGATGCTGTTGTGGGTGGGAAACACTTGGATAATAACAAGAGGTTTTTGTGTGAAGCAGATGCAGATGTTTCGAATAGGACTTTTTGTGTTGTGGGAAAAAATATTATTGAATAAGAAAGTGTTGTGAAGCAAGACACTGTTGTTGCGGGTGGGAAACACTTGGATAATAAGGAAAGTGTTGTGAAGCAAGACGCTGTTGTTGCAGGTGGGAAACACTTGGATAATAATAAGAGTTTTTTTTTTAATGCAGCAGATGTTTCCAATAGGAATTTGTGTTGTGGGGAAAAAAAAAAATATATTGAATAAGAAAGTGTTGTGAAGGAAGATGCTTAACGAGTACAAATTTTTGTGTGTTGTCAGATATCATCATCAGTTGAATAAGAAATCTGCAAAGTGGACACTCAGCATAGGAACTTGGTTTATGGGAAAACACTTGAAAAAGAATTTGTGAAGCAGAAGACAATTGAATAAGAATTTGTGAAGCAGACTCTGTTGCATATGAATTTGTGAAAACTGAGGGTTTTTGTGGAAGAGCAACAATTATGTATGTACAATGATGCTCTAGTAGCATCTCTTACTTTCTCAGAATCAGCTGGATTGGGGGAGGAGTCAGGTAGGTGGGTTCCACTATGAGCCACCCTGTGATTTCAAGGGTCACCCCTCAAAAGGTCATCTTGAGAAGCTAAGGGCAGGTGTGACCCACCACCAGCACCCAGCACCCAGCACCCATCAATGAATAACCCCCACTTTCCCATTCATCCATTTTGATGCCATCCCATACACATCCATCTGTAGAACTCTCAGCTATGGGGGAGGTTAGCTGGGAACAAGAACTGAATGAAAACCAGGGGGGTCTTGTCCACAGACCATCCATCCATCCATCCATGATGGTGGTGCATTTGTGGGTGGGTGGTTCACTCTGGTTAAAGCTTCATGGATCAACTTTCAACTATGGTGGAGAGGAAGCTCTATTGCTCCTGGAGGAGCTGAAGGAGCAATAGTAAGGTAATATTTATTTCAGATAATTAATTAATTAATTAATTACATACATAATTTATACTTTCATGAATCAAATTATAAAAGATGAGATCATAATTAGATCCCACAAACTCTCCTTCATCACATAAATTCAATGAAATAGTTGTTTAGCAAATTCTCTTCTAGTCACATCTTTTATATGAAAAGAAAACCAAATGTCAAATTCAAAAAATTCAAAATCATGATATATATATATATGTAAAAGAGTCAAGAATTTCAATTATAATTGTATATTCATGTTTCAAAAACATAAATAATATAAAAAAATTAATACATTATTTAAAAATCATTCAGCTTAAAAACACAATTGTTGAATGAAAAGATGAAACACAAAATACATTTGAATATAAGTGAATATACATATGAAATGAAGCTTTGATTCGGGGTGTGATCCTTTGGGGGTAGGGTTTAGGGTTTAGGGTTTTGGTTCACCCTTTGGTTCGCAAGGTTGGGGAGCGGGGGGCAATGTACCCTATCTGGCCCAAACTGTAAAAATTCTCGGGATGCCCAAACCCCCCCCCTCCTCCCTTTTTCTGCCGACTGGGCGGGTATTCTGAAATTTGTCTTTAGTTCATGCGGTTCCATACCCTGAGAAATGTGCTGTACTCGAGCTTTTTGTAGTTTGCTTGGCAGGCAAATCATAGACACATCGAGTCGGGTCGGGTGTCCAAAAACCGAATTCCCGAACAATGTCTGCCAGTTTATACATACATACATACATATACATACATACATACATACATATATACATACATACATATATAGTTCAGAATGATTCTGAAATTGTTGCAGTGACGAGGATCACTCAAAATACCCATCTTACATAAACCCTATTTTTATTATTTTGTTATTATTTTTCATATGAAAAATTCTCAACAAATTTTGATAACTATCGGTTTTCTTAGGTGGTTCTTTCAACTTGGTTATCATTATTTACTTATTTATAAATTATTATTTTATTTTATTTATTTTTAAAAAAAAGATAATGATAGTGGCTTGATTTGATGAAACCCTTTACTTACATAGATATGCATCATGAGGGATAAATTTTTAAAAATTATCCTATGTTAGGTGAGGTTTAACTATCTAACTGGCCAGTTCTCAAACAAGTGATTCTCACTCACTCAAGTGATGATAGTTTTCAGTCCAGATATAATAAGGGTTTAAACCCTAAACCCTAAACCCTAATGATTTTCAAGGTGAGAAACTTGTCTCAAAAGAATTGCTCTGAAAATTGCGCGCCCCAACATGGGTTAATACATAATTGGGTTCCAACAACAAATTAAATGCCTGTATGGGACACTAAATGTTGGTCTCGCAATAAAATATACTTGACAAGGGCAATACAAAAAATTGAACCAGCAACATTACAAAGCATAATAATATGTCCCCTTATGAAACCTAAGGCCCTTTTTGTTTGGAGGGCCTTATGAACATAAGGTCCTCCAAACAAAGGCCTTATGGAGGAGGAGCATAATGGCTCCTATGGATAGTTGTTCACCAAATGAACTAAATCCTCCCCTTGATACACTGAAGGTACCAGTGTGGGTGCTGCTGGTTCACCCTGGTCACCTGGTTTATGTATTTGGTAAAGATGATGAAACCCTGCCAAACTTCATAAAGAGAAAGCACCCAAGAAAGGGAGAGAACAAGAACTAGGGGCAAGGACCAAAGTCCATGCAAGCAAACAGCCCAAAAGAGGTCGGCCACAAGGAGGCAAGGGAACCACTAAGTATCCAAACCTCCACCAAAACCTCCACCAAAACCTTGAAGCATATCAACTAAAGAAAGGGGAGCTAAACCCGATAAAACTCCAAGCTTAGAAGAACCCTCACCAATAGTAACAACTCGCCTAGAGATGGAGGCGGTCTACATTCTTTGGAAAGCCATTAACATTCTTTGTTTATAAAATGAATGTAACATCGATAGAAGAGAGTTTTTGGTGCCTTTTGCTATCCACACCATGTTAGCACATCAATGAAGAAAGTTGTCAGACTGCTGGTGAAGACACCCAAAAACCTCTATGCCAAAAAAAAAAAACATATCCATTGGGTAACGGTTGTAATAAAGTCCTTCCTTCACATGAACCGTCACTTTTGCAGCCACCCCATGAGAAAGAGCTGCCCACATTACCAAGTTTGCTCAAGTGAGATCAACAGTGATGACATCAACCAATGTGCGAATGTCATCAACCAACAAAACAATGTTGACCCACCAATGAAAAAATTGAAAAGAAGGTAATGAAAGAACATGGGTTTGCTCTCATAAAACATGAAACCTTGCATCTTTTGCAATGGACGCAAAAACATTTTGTATAGCATCATGGGATGTAGTTCTTTCCCCACCATGGGCTTCAATGGAGGAGGTGGATCTCCATGGGGTCTATTGGTTGGCCATAGATATGTGTTAAACCAAAAGCTAAAAGTTGAAGGAAGTTTAACTTGGTCCGCAACATAGAGGTCCACAGCATAGAGGAGAAGACATCTCAAGGCAAAAGAAAACATGGGATGACAAGGCAAATAGATAGCCAAGCTTCCATGCCAGGCCTTACATGGGAATGTGCCTAATGCGAATTAGAAGACATGTCAAAAGTGATGCTAGAAAAGGAATGGTTATGTAATCTTTTTGAAATAATTTTTTGAAATTGATTTGTTCCCCTTTTTGCAAGCTGCCCAAATGGGTGTAGAACATGTTGTCACAATTGAGGGAAGAAACTCCCAATACAACTTCAAGTGTGCCTAGAAGGGGAACAAACCTGAATTGTTCACCCCAATGGCTTTCAATCAGAATAGACGCAAATCTTGACAAGTATTTAGAAGCAATGAGAAGCGTTCAACTCTTTAGTTAAGTTGTTGGCACAAATGGTTTCAGTAGAAATGAGGCATATCCTTCCATTATAAATCGGGAATGAAACTTGCTGACACACTAAAGGGACCTTTAGAGAATCAACAAAACTTGGGCCTAAAAGCCTTTCAAAAACCTGCATGAGGGTCAAATTGAAGGAAACAAGTTGGTGCCAAAAGCTTGGGAAGGGCAAAAAAACTTGAAACAAATAAAAAAGGTTTCTACACAAAACATTGAAATAGGATGTTGAAAACAACATGCACACCCCCCAACTTCGAAAGCACATTTCCATGGCAAAAATATTCATCTAAAGCATCATACAAAACAAAAAAGGAAAACAACACAAAACCAAAGGGGACCCCTAAAAACTTAATGAGGGGAAAAACCAACGGGCAAGCTAAAAGGGGACCAAGCTATGCACTTGTAGGGTTCGACAATTAAACCCATTAAGGCGAGCTGGAAGCAAAATGGTCAAAAGAAAAAGGAACGAAAGAAGTAAGGCCAAGGATGTGAGTGTCATCTACCAACAAAGGGAAAATACATGAAGGAATAACATTAGAAGAGGCTCACAAAACATGAAAATGAACAAGATCAAAAAAAGGCCCAACGAACAGATCACCTTAACACATGCCCATAAATGATAGAATGATGACCAAAGAACAAAGGCAATTGATGGGCATAAAAATAATGAACAAAATGAAAAAGCAAAGACAATTGGCCTCTTGCCACATGAAGCTCTTGGAAGATGGCCTCACACAAGATGGACTTAAATGCATTTGCTATATCCACTTGTAGCACCACCCAATCGGGATGGACATTCAAAGTAATTCAAATATTGTGCATCATTGCCTTACACCCACCCCTAATTGCCACACCAAATTGATGAGGCAACAAATGAAAAAAAAACACATCTCGACGTTGAAAACATAAGACTATGCTAACCAAACAATAGAAGACTTCACTCACTGTAATTGGTCTGATGTCACCAAAAGGTTTGGCCAAAGCCAAAAGTGTAATAGCAACAAGGATGTGAGTAATGGACCTTAGAAAATGACCCATGGCAATATGGGAACTTAGCTAGAACAACTAAATGTAGTTGTTAACAAAACCCTTAAGGTCAAAAGCATCTCGAAAATGCTCAAAAACCATGCCAAAAGGTCCCCCTATAGAAAGATGAGACATGTGTATGAAGGTTGACCTAAAAGAATCCAAGGATAACTCTAAGTCTCCATTTAGCTAAAAGTTCATCAAAGAATTAGGACAAGGGGAAAGCTAATGAAGCAAAAACGATTTCTAAGGAAACAAAAGTTGGGGCTAGGGGGGCAAGGGCCCTAGCTAGGCAAACATATTTTTCGACACACCCTAGAGCCAAGTTCTATTCAAATTGTCACGAGGGGGGGGGGGGGGGGGGGGGGGGGGAGAAAAAAAAAACACGCGCTTTTCTCCCCCCTGTGGGGGGGGGGGGGGGGGGGGGGGGTTAACCCCCCCAACCCCTCCCCAATCTCACCTTTGCAGACATGGGTACGATGGGGGGGGGGTGATATG
>Ga0116227_10003286_pt1 | contig 36138 bp, 21 predicted proteins | sample S1TSphgellanicum_FD_89693 | JGI IMG/M metagenome (GOLD analysis project Ga0116227, IMG submission 89693) | Host-associated microbial communities from peat moss isolated from Minnesota, USA - S1T2_Fb - Sphagnum magellanicum MG | ecosystem: Host-associated > Plants > Peat moss > Unclassified...
GATTATAGGATATTTTTAATAATTATGATTACTTAATGAAAATATGATTTTAATATTATTATCTAGCTTAAATTAATAATTAGCTTATGATGTTTATATACATGTAGGTTAATTAATGTAGCCTATTTACACCAATATTTTAACATGAATAATAAAATTTAAATATATAATACCTATTGAGTACATATATATGATTTATTATCATTATAATTATAATAAACGTTTAATTAATAATTATGATTATTTAGAATAATATTTAATAATATCATATTAATTTATATTGAATAATTTTTAAAAATCAAATTTACATTTTCTAAAAAAAAATTCCAAAATAAATAAAATCAAACATATTTAAACCATGGTGTAGTTTAACTTAATTTAATTTAACATAATTTAATTTAGCTTAACTTAATTTAACCATTGTTAATTTTAGCCTAATTTAATTTAGCCATAAATATTATAGCTTAACTTAATTTAACCATAATTAGTTTGGCCTAACTTAATTTAACCATATTTATTTTAATTTAATTTAATTTAGCTTAATATAGTTTAGCCTAACTTGATTTAACCATAATCAGTTTAGTTTAATTTAGCCATGGTTAATTAAACTTGATTTCATTTAACTTAATTGATACTAGCCATAATTAATTTAACCTAATTTATTTTAGTCATGGTTATTTTAACCTAGGTTAGTTTAGGCTAACCTAAGTTAGCATGGGGTTAACCTTAGTATTAGAGGTACATAATGTTATTATATATAACCTATGTAGATATATTAAGTATAGTAATTTAAGTATGTAAAAGTTTAGATTATTATTTTTATGACACATGTCCATGTTGTACACATTTAGTTGCATGTTAGTTGCACACACAACCATATGGCCCAAAAATTATACAATACCAAATTTGTAATTCCAAACATGACCAAGATAGTTGCAAATGACAACTGGTTGCATGCCAATTACATAGTGACTGGTTGTAAATGACAAACCACTGTTGAGTATTATTGTGTATAGTCCTTTGAAACACTACATGTAACACATTAAAATTACCTTATGTTTATTCCATGAGCAAAAAAATGATAATGAGATTTATTTAACACTTGCACATGATAATATTTAGGTCCATGTGACATCTAAAAGACACCCTACCTATTGCAATTTCAAAGGTAAAACAACTTGGGGTATGTAACGAATGTTGTACATGTAACAATTGAAGTTGAAGTAGCTTCCATACAAAACATTTTCATCTCCTCATGCAAATTATCAAGGCCCATGTCAGTTACCAAGTTTTTCATGACATCATCTTCTTCACAAAAGCCCTAGCTCCACATCCAATATGGGTGAAAAAATTGCTCACATATGGAACACTTATTGTTAACGCTTACAAGCTCCCCCAAACAAAATGGATGATACATTTGTTTGTAAGAAGTCACAACAATGTCATTATAATGGAATCCCTACAAACAAAACCCATAAGGCTTGATAACCAAAAAGGCGGGGTTATCATAACTGACATGGGCATTGGGATGAATTAAGGGGTTTGGCCGAAAGGAATTGCCACTCATTTTCTTCATGCTTTCAAGTTGCTTCTAAATTACTTTTTATTCAACTTCTAAAACCAAAATTTCTCGCTTTACCTCAGCAAGGCATCATCTAGCCTTAAGGAATCCAACTCAATGTTTGTTAACAATGTTTCCCCAAGCACAACTCATTCCATTTTCTCCTCCAGAATGCTCCTTTTGAATTCAAGTTACCTATGTAGGGCATTTTGTTCAATCCGTAAAAACCCCAATTCACTAAAGGTTTTACTAACAAGACCTTCAACTTCAAGTTTACCTTTAGCAGTTGTTGGAGATGTAACCTCTGCCTTCAATATTTCCACTTGCAAAATAAATATAAATGGTAAGTTTGAAATGAGCAAGCTCAAAATTCCTATACATTCACATGGCATCAAAACAAAGAAGACCAAATCAAAACAAATAAAGCCAAAACATTTGCATACCTTTTGTTCAAGCACCTAAATCACTCATCAATCTCATATGTTGACATTCATTTTGGGAAATGGCATTTTGCACATTTAATTTAGTTGGCCTTCAATCTTCCACATTAAATTTCATCCCTACAAGTTTATCAGAAATCTTACTTTTTTTTTCCTCTTGAATTGCAATCTTGGTTTTGCACTACTTCAAGAGGTCTTGCATGAGGACATATACCTCTCTCACTATTGCAAATTCTATGGGTGAAATACCATACATGGATAGATCGATGTTTCTCTATCAAAATTATCACCGCATTGGGCTACTCAAAGTTGTAGAATTTACAATCAATTTGTCAGATCCCTCCCCTCCACCTCTTTTAGAAAAATCTGTAGATCCGCTTTTCATTAGTTTTGTTTCTTCTCTATTGGCTTTTTCTCAAACTATTGAAGCAACAACCCTAGCCCAATTAACTTTCTCACCCTTCTCTTATGCAATTTAACCTTTCACAAATGAAATCATAAACTCGTTGTTTGTCACTTGGTTTGTACCATACACTTTCCAATAAAGTCTAAGTAAATCCTTCCTCATTCCTAGGTGAAGATTCAAGTTGGTAGTTTTGAAACCCTTAGATGATGGCCCAAATACTTCTGCTATGTTTGCATCATACACAATATTTGGAGGAAAATTGGCCTTGGGGTTGAATCCTTCATCACTCAACTTCCTAACAGTCATGAAGTAGTTTCAATTTGATCTTCGTAGAGAACATAATCCCATGGAGGAAACTTAGAGTTTGCCTCCCTATTCACTTTCTTGTATGCTTTCTCCATCATAATTTGTCATGTATGCTCTCTATAAACAAAACAACAAGCTTCTTGAAATCTAAAACCTTCAACAAGTTTCTTGAAACTAAAACCTTCAACTACACTATCACATTTCTAGAAAGAACTTGCGACGAAGCTAGATTTAAGCGAACTCAATGGACAATAAAATGGAAAGTCTCCCTACTAGGGTTTGAAGTCCACACGTAACCACTTTAGACTTGCAATGGACCTGTTTTGAAACATGCAATTGAAAATTCTTGTGTCATCCACATGCACATTGAATTCCATCCATTTTACATTGGATTTTAGAAGACTTGACACAAGTCTTGACCTAAATTCAAAATTTCCGCCAAGGCATTTTAGTTAATTAACTTTATCCTAGGTTTGCCACATCATTAATATTTCCTTATGATTGCTTTTTAAGCAAAGGACAAGCAATTGCAACTGGTTCCTAATACCATGGTTGGACCCAAGATATAAGTAATTAGTTTTAATTCCTTTAAAATCTAAATCCCAAAAATTGAATTTGAAATCTATGCAAAAATTGACTAAAACAAAACATGAAATTTTGATGTTGATGGCTTTGATGAATATTTGTAAAAAAATTATAATGAAATTTATTTGTTAATGATTAATTTGTCTGAACTATTCTACATAATGAAAATTTATTATTGCTTTAAGGTAATAATGTTGTTGAATTTATTAATAAATTTGGGTTAGTTTGAAACCCATCAAAAGCCCCAAGCATTTCTATCCCTAACTCCTAATGTAAAGGGAGACATTAATTAACCTACTTGGAAATTTCAACAGGTGTCAATCATATATTCTTGACACCAAAAGTAGGGGAAAAATGTGGGATAAAAATAGAGGCACAAGATGAACAATGTTGGCTACTATGTAGTAGGGAGTTCTTGCAATCTTTTCAACTAGATTTTGAGAAAATTGCAAGGCCAAATTTTGGATTGTTTCAGATTTTCATTCTTTTGCAAATTAAACCTAGCAACCAATATTGTTGCATTTGCTAATATCCATACCCCAATGTTCTAACACTTATCAATAAATTTGGGTGACCTTGAGACCCATCAAAGTTCAAAGTTAGCCCAAGTATCTCAATTCTCTATTTTTGACACCAAGAGTAGGGAAAAATAATGTGATAAAAACAAAGACACATGATGATCAACAATGGTTGCTATGTAATAGGGAGTTCTTGCAATCTTTTAATTTTCACCAATTGCAAGGCTAGATTTTGGATTTGGGTGTATTCACAATTGGGGTACCAAAAAGGAATGACATGTATTTAAAGGATTGTAAAGGACAACTTCGAATTTTTTTTTATCTTACATTATTATAGTTATGGGTCCAAGCACTCTATTAGGAGATGCATGTGCCCCCTTAGACCAATGCTTTATTCTTAGAATCTTTTAGAATCTTTTTAATATGTCTTTCAAAAAAAAATTATAATTAAAAAAAAAATTCTTAGTACTATTATGTTAAGGTGTATATTAAAAAATGTCATTAAAAAAATTTCAAATTGTGCTTTTAGTGTCAAAACAACTTTAAGCTTCTTTTATGCAGCTTTTAAGTAATGGTTACAAGAGATTAAAAGTCCTTATGCATATTTTTCACTCATTATATTGATTCCAAATTTTTATGACATGTAAATAATGTATTCATAATAACATTTCATAAAAATTATTCTATTTATAATTTTATTTTCTTATAATCCAAAATTCAAAAAATTAAATAGTGGTTACAATTGATTTTGGTACATGCTAGTATGACTGCACCCTTGTAGTGAATTGTTATATGCCAATAAATAAAATGATGTCTTGTTAAATTAATAAAACATTCTAAAATAATTTGGATACTATGTAAATGTCATTTTGAATCCTGTAAGTTAATTATATCAAATGTCCAAATTGTATTTTTTTTAAAGGAAAAAAAAAAAACATAAAATCGTACAATTGATTTCAAACTTTTTGTACAATAAAAACATGGCCCCTTCTATGAAAGTATATGAACTTGATGAAAAATCAAATTATACAAAAATTTCAAAGTCTTTAAATTTTGAAGGAACGGGTTGCATGGAAAAGGATTTTCTTAAAAACCATTTGATAAAAAAATTGTGATAAATGGGTTCAAAATGTCTAGCTTGAAGTGGATGTCACATGTGTAAGAAAACATTTTGCCCAAAAACTGTTTGGTTATCCATTGCAATTCATTTTTGGAATTTTTGGAATTTTTGGGAATTTTTGCATTGTTGGCTATGAACCAAAATATTCATACACAATTATGTATGAATGTGAAAACTCACCATCACCACATGAATTATCTTAAATTGGACTATTCAATTTTTTTCACTTAAATTTGTTTCAAATAAATGCTATTTGCAAAAAATATCCCCATAAAAGTCCTTAAGTCCTTTTTCCTTTTTTAGGAACCCCAACCATGAATAAGCCCATTTGTGAATTATGTATGTTGTGAAACATTCATTCTTTTGGAAAATTAAACTACAGAAACCAATATCACTACATATACTCAAATTCTAACATCAAAGTTTTAGTAATCATTAAAGATTTGGACCATATTGCCGCCCAAAAAGTTGAAAGTGGGACATTCAATAACCTACTTGGGCATTTCAACAACATGGGTGCAGTTCACTAGTTCCCGTTCACTACTACAAAATGTGGGCACAATTCATTAGTTTTCGTTCATTAGATCAATGAATTCACTACTTTTCAACTAGTCCCCATTTAAAAAGACTAGTGAATTCATTCAAAATCTAATGAAATCATTTAGCGCACAAGGACACCTTTTGTTGTAGTGCAACTCTTGATCCTATATTCTCAACACCAAGAGTAGCAAAATGTGGGGGTAAAAATAAAGATAGATTGGATTGGAAAAAAATGTAAAACCATAATTATTGATGGTATGTTTTCAAACATTCAACCTAAATTTTGGATTTTTTTAATTTCTTGGAACAATGCAACTATCCTATAAGCATTCTTTGGAAACTATTATGGTTATTGACCACACATATTTGGTAGGGCCAAATGCATGAAACAAAGATTGTTGTAGTATAAAGAATGGAAGATATTTCCAATGGAAAGTATATGAAGGAAACTAGAAAATTCACATGAAAATGGTGGTGATGAGAAAAGGGAAAGAAAAAAAAAATGCCATATAGAAAAGTATATCACAAGAATCAAAACGAGAAAAAAAATTTTAATTAGAATTTTCCACCCAACTTGAGGACTACACAAAGGTTCATGCTAGAGCGGTCCATCCCTAAACTCAACATAGAGACAACCTATCTCATTCTTGAACTTTATCATTTATGAACACTTTGATTGCAAAATCATATAAATTAAGAGGATTCCTAACCCTAGGTGGTGAAACGTAAGAAACAAAGACTTGGGCTTGACCTTTAACATACAAAGGCAATATAAAGTCCCTTGGGGGACTAGAGTTGAAATCTTCTATTGCAAGAAAGGGTAACATTATAGAGAGACCTTTGCATTTCAAAACGAAAACATAAGGACATCAAGGAAGTAAAAATGGAAGAAAAAGAAATAACAATAGAAAATAATAGAGGTAGATTTACTCACAATCCAAGATTTTCTTAAGCTGCCTATCCACTGGGGAATTTTAGTCATCAATGTTAACAACTAGGTGGGTTGCCTCGGGGATAGAAACAATAACTAGGTGTTCAAGAACCTTGGTGAAGACATCCATGTCTAGCTCCAAAGCCAGAACATGATGGTGAAAGGCATGGCACGCCCTGATGTTGTTGCCTTTAAGAGGAATGAGAATGAAAACCAAGATTAGAAACAAACAAACAAAGCAAGAGCTAGGGAAAAGGGAGGAAACAAACCTATGGATATGGACAAGTTAGCAACAAAAGACCCTGCTCTAAAGCACACCTCAATGAGGACCTAAAGGGTGAGTGGATGGAATTCCTTGGCTATTTGAATTGGGTTTCTAGTCTTGGACATAGACATGGAGGATATGTTTGTCCAATTGTAAAGGACATCCTCTTTAGGAACATTGATACCTTTTTGTAAGAAGTCCTCAGAAGGAGGGGAAAAACGAAATGAGCTCATTGAAAAGGATGTCAGATGAGGAGCCCTGACCAAAAGAGTCACCTAACTTAAGATGGTCTGCAACATTCCAAAAGATAATATTTGAGAAAAGGAAGCTAGGAAATGAATGTAAAGAAGGAAAAAAAAATGGGAGCCCATACCTTCAAGGAAGGGTCCTCAAAGTTCACAAGTGGGAGAGAATTAACGACCACCCACTTCATGTGAATCTAGAAACCATAGTTCTCCAAATAAAGTCTGATCTCCTTGAGAACTTGGCGATCATTTAGGTGGAAAAGAAGCACAACCTCATCAACAGGCAATAATTTTTCTATGAAATAAAAATGGATATTATCCAATCTTCCCCTTGCTTGTTCCAAAGGGGGATCTCTGGGGAGCTAGGGGAGACCAAAGGAACATGAATGTTTTTCGGGATGTCAGCAAGAACAAAGTTCACCTTGTCTTCAGGATTGACCTACACACTAAAGGGAAGATGTAAGAATTAATAAATATTTGGAATTGGAAACTATCAAAGAAAACTAAGAGGCATTGAAATGGATTAACCTCATGAATGAACACAAAGATCTTCTTAAACACCTGCGACCACTTCGTAGAAGAAACCTTCTCCTTTGCAATACTTGGCCAAGACAATGGTAATGCAGTACAATACCATCTAGGGGGTTTGCAAAATGGCAATATGAGGGGAATTGGGTGAACATGTGTGAAGCAAGGTGGGTGCACGCTTTCAAAATCTTGGTTTGGCATTCCAAATGGAGAAGAAAAAAGGCCACTGGGGTAGCCTTAGGGTAACCTTCTAGGATAATGTCCTTGTATCTTGTGTCCTGGGATTCTTGGCATTGGTGCTTAATTGTCATTGCACTTACATAACCTTTTTTCCCCTTTTTTGTTAATTCTAGACCATAAGACATGGCCCAAATGGTCAATGAAATAAAAAAAGACAAAAGAATTTTTAAATTTTTTTTTAAGGCTCAATGGCCCTTCAAAATTAGAAAGTCTTAAACTCCAAAATTGTTGAAAAAATGGTCATTGTTTTAATGCAATGTTTATTAAACAATTGAAATAGAGGACCATTTGAAATCCTCTTAGAAATTAAAAAAATCCAAAAAGGTGAAAAAATGCATTCCTTTTATGTTCCTGAAACTAGGAAATTTGAATGTGATGTTTTTGAAACTTTTCCTTTGAACATTCATTAAGAATATTCATTTTTAAAAAATGATTTGATTTAAGTTTCAAATTCTACATGAGTATGGTAATCTTCTCATTAAAAAATTGGAATGAAAAGTTTTTTAAAATGAGTCCTACATTGTTTTAAAGTTTGATGGGTTTAAAAAAATTGGGGTGTGACGTTCCTAGTGATATCACCCAACAATGTTTTTGCCCCATTTTGATTGAAAGCTTTCGAGAGGTGGTGTTTGTTTTTGTGCATAACAAAAATTAATGGATTCCAAGTTCTAATATTCCCAACCTTTCATTATGATGGAAAATTAGGATTAAACTATGGAATTTTGTTTTAAAATGTTTGGGTTAAGGGCATGTGGAGCAGATGATGAAGATCTTTATGTCATCACCTTAGCCTTGGCTTGCGACTAAAGCAAGGGCATCAAAAAGTGTAGGCCAAGAATGCAATTCGGGAATCACATGTACACTCCCATGAATGCAAAGGGAGTGTGAGGGAATGAGTCACACTCCCAAATGGACTCCCACTTTGGGAGTTAGAGTACCAATGGACTCTCGAATTTTTAGAGAAGGATTTGAAGGGTCAAAACTCATTGGATTGAAGATTTCCTTATACTATTAAAAATTTCTTGAGACTTAGATGTCTAAAATGGTCTCGCATGATCCATTTGAGTGTTTACAACACAAGTTATGATCAAAAGAAGGGTCAGGAGTCAAAGTGTCAATTTGATTTCCAACCATTAAAAATCGGGAATCGCCCTGAATTACATGCGTGCAAGTAGGGTGCCACATATTTTTGAAAAGTACTTGACGAGGGTTACAATTTTTCTTCAGACCTCACCTTAATTAGAGGTCTTCAAAAAACATTATGGGCTTTCAAAATGGCAGGAGTCGCAATTTCGAGAATTTCGAGATGCTCAACTTGGGAATCTAAAAAAAAATGACATTTGGGTGCAGTCTTCACGGCCAACCATAGAGAATACTATAAGGGGGAAGGTGGTGGCCTCTCGCAAGTTCGAATTGTGCTGAATCTTGTGAATCAATGTATGCCCATGGTTCGTTTGTGCATCGAAAGTGTTTCAATTATGCATTAACCAACTTGTTGTTTAGTTTGTGCAAGTCCATATGAGTAGTTGACTCGCTTGTTATTCGTTCTAATCCCCATCCCGGACCTTTAGCACACCCCTTTTACCCCCAAAGTGTTGTGAGTTAGAGAATAGACCCCAACTCCTTCTATTGTCTTCACTTTTGGATTTGCATTTGAATCTTTTAAAAAGTTTGGGGATGCATCACCCTAGGGGATTGTAAAACTAGTTTGTGATGGCAACATTCATTTAGGTTTAATATATTTGAATGACAACAAGTGAAGGGTTTTTCTATTAGGAAGTTTGAATGTCTAATTTGGAAGTGAATATTCATTGTTATGGGACCTTTGATGGGGTTTATATCCGTACCATGGGAATTTTGTAGTTGTAATTGGGGTTTATTTATTTATTTTTGAGATTGTAACTAGAACATGGATGAGTTATGCTTCACTTTTAAAAACTACCAAAATGAGGTTTTGAGAAAATGTTATTCATGGGTGGTTGCGCTTGCAACTTAAGATCATTTGATGGGAAGGGCATAAGTTGATTCCTTGGGTTTTGTCTATATAATGAGGACAATATAAAGATGCTTTCAAGATGTTGGTAAATTGCAACAAATTGATGTCTTCATTTTTTATTCAAACATTTGTATGTCTTGTGTTTCGTGCAATGAGACCATGAAGAAGCTCCAAAGAAAGAATTTGGAGTGATTTGATTATACACATGCCAATAGATTATATAAAGTCAATACTTGTGATTAGACATAATAGGAACATCTTGTAGATGATTGCTGAGGTCACTAATGAAGTTTTATATTCATGAGTATCAAGTAAAGTGTGAGAGAGGTGGTTTATTATCCAAAATACTCTTTGAGCATTTGCATTGGTGGAGGAGAGCAATCAGTCCTCTCTTTCTGTTTAGTGAGATAGAGTGGGAGAAAGGAGGATATAAATTTTTTATCCTTTGCCCTTACAACAAAGAGAGAGGACAAATTTTTTCCCTTGCATGAATTGTTGTCCCTTCTGGCATTGTAATCAATATAAGTAGGCAAAAGAAAAGAATTAGAAGTAGCCTTATTAGACAATGTTAAATTTCAACTCAAAAAGCAAAAAATGATTTTGGGTGGAATTAATTTTGGGTGGAATCGTAAAAAAGGCCTTAAAAACCAGACCCTGCAAAAAGGGTCTTTAAGACCTGTGGGTTGGTTCTAAGGTTGAATCTAGTGTCATGTAGACAGACCGGATCAGGTTCTTTTGCAGGTCTAGCTCCATGTAGACCCACTATGGCTCGATTCTAAGGCAGGTCTGGTTCCATGTTGGGTTTGGTTCTTAGACCCGAATGTGACCAGAAATCTGGACCCAACCACCACTGATACAAACTCCAAAGTCTTTTTCAGTTGCTCTTAAACATATAAAAATGCTGTCCTTCTATTAGTTCAGGGTCTCGGAGTCCAAATTTGTGACGCCCTGGGGTTAGTCTGGTGCTTGAAACTCTAGTGTGCGGAAACTGTTGTGACCTGACCACCCATCTGGGTCCATCTGTGATTTCTCCAATTGCATTGCAGCCTTAAATCTCGAGAATGTGACTGAAAACTGAAATGGGCAATATTCATATTTATCTCGACAGAGAATATCACTGTCAAAAAAATAATGCTGAATTAGAAGAGAGAGGGATGGTGAGCAGTAATTGCTAGGACTATTCTGAGGCTCTGATGTTGTCACAGAATATTGAGTAATTGCCCTTGCATGTGCATTGTCTATGTAGTATGAACTACGAACCTGTAGGTATCTAGCAACCATACTGTCCTGATTTTGGTGGAACTAAGACTGAGGTATTAAAGAGCTGAGCAGATGGTGGGGCCATCCCACAGAATGTGGCTTTCAATTAGATGGGATGTATATTGATGAACGCTCTAGAACTTTTAGCTCATTCCATTCGTCCTGTGTCAAACTTATTCATCTCCTGACCATTGGGGACTGTGGAACTAGATCAGCTGAGACGATTTGTGCCATCAATCTAACTATATTGATGTCTGTAAATACAAAGCTGATGTTTGCAATCTGCAATCTAAGGTTTGAGGGGTTTCTAATTTGTGTTCTCTCACAATTCAATGACAAGTTCTTCCAAATTTTGATGCAGAATATGTATTAGGTGACTTGGAAGAGCAGCTGGGTTAACTCCTAATCATCATGGAAAGAGCCAAATATAAAGTTAAAAGTGGACCAAATTGGTCCATCCTGATGTTTAGGGATTAGCAAATATAGTCAAGGCCCATATGTGCTGAGTTTATGTTCAGTAACCTGGCTGCTCTTGCCAATTAGTGGACATAATCAAATTTCAAGGCACATGCAGTGTGCATCACTGACGTGTGATAGGAAATAGTACACAGAGAATACAGTGTGGAGCCCATCCGGGATAAAGCCGTCAACACATGTGAAGATGGGTGGGGTTACCACTCTCATCCCTGCCCAGCCACTGCAGTGCTGCCACGCCACCCAAATCTCCCTGAAAATCAATTGTGACTAAATGCAATTTCAACAGTCGAACAAATAAGTGGTCTGACCTTCGCACCATCTACTGCATCAGTTGGTGGGAAGAAGAAGCCAAGCCTGGTTCAGCTAGAGACTTGAGGGTCCTTTCATGCAGGGTTAACTCAGTTGGAACAGATTTGTAAGAACATGGTGCCGGCCCAGCAATGATAGAATTTCGACAAGGGTCAGTCAGGACTCAGAGCCTCTAATCCATTCTTACAATATGCCTGTTCTACTCTTCGCATTTCCATGTGAACTTGACATGTCGCTTTGGTTGCAGCCAACCTCTGAAGCTTTATATACAAAATAGTATTTTCTATGATTATGAGGTCTGAAAAATGGCATCAGTTGGTTGCCAGTATCATGAGATACCTACTGCTAACCTTGTGTCTAAGATCTTGCATCATGGGTTGTTTACAATCAGCAAATAAGAGTGTCATCTGGGTAGTCCTGATTGAATTCCTCGGTCCACCGACACATCTATTAATCTTTTTGCCAAAACATGAGGCCACAGAGATCATGTACAATTGGACAAAGCTGTGCAAATTTTTTTATCAAAACTTGTACATACTTTACAAGTCTAGACTATGTCTTCACAATTCATGCCTTTGCCATTAGCCAAGGCCAAAAAATGGTGACCATTCTTGGCAAGCATTGAGGAGAGCCAGCATGCACCTAAGAGGCCCAGTTTTTTTTGTTCTTTTAGGATTGGCTGAGAGAGGGGGTTTGGTGTTCCCATTGTGTTTCAGCCTGTTCACAGCCTGTTCCTACCAGGTACCCAATCGTTATTTATTATGCTCAATTTTTTCCCCACGTTCCCAATAAGTTCTCAATGTGTTCCCAGTAGTGCCACACTTTATCCCATATGCTTTGCCCAAAGGTTTATTATCGTAACATATATAAGTAAGCCAAAGGAGAAGATGAAAAATACATCTATTTTGGGAGTGCCCAAAGATTTGATCATATTTTCATGTGATGGGCCAATCGAAGATGCCCATTGCCTGCCAAAAAAAAATTGAACGTTGGGTGTCCCCATAACTAATGAATGTCAATTACACTACACTATGCTGTTATAAGATTTCCCAAAGAGCATTCCAATTTCTTGGCTGCCACTACACGTCCTAGAAGAGCGTAGCACTTCACTTAACAGATTTCTTTGAGGAGGCTATGAGTGTGCTAAAAAAACACAGGACACTGGTGAGGCCATGTCACTCCTCTGTATTAGAAGTCTCAAATAATATCTTGAGAACTGAAGCTCCTGCCAAGTTTGCTTCTGAGTTTACAGCAAGTTGCAACCAGCCCGACTGCAGTGTTGCTGCATTCTGTACCTTCTATCTTCAATGCAGGGCATAATTGGAATCTCTGGGAGTTGTGGAGGGATTTAAAGTGGGAGGGTTTTAGGGTTGTTTGCTGAATTTGCTTGGTGCCAATTCTCCTTCCTGCCATAGAGTGGGGTGAAAGGTATCCCAAAATTTGGCTCAAACTGGCCAAGCAAACATCAATCTACACACATTATTTGTGTTCATCCCTATGTCTCATCTGGTCTCATGCAATGCCTATTCTGGTGAAAACCAGAACTCTTTGCAGTGTTCCTTCTTCCCTAGTACAATTGCTGCAGTGGTGAAAACGTGCAGCTTACGTGTCCTATTGTGCACATTTGTGAATGTGCACAGCAACTTTACTACAGACTCTTAGGGTTAGTTTCAGCATTGTTTTTTCCATGGTGTGAGACAATGGGATAGCAAGGTTTGTCCATGTTTTCTGCACTCCAACACAGGGAACAAGTTACAGCAGTATCAGAGCTATTAAACCCTAACCAGCAGGTTCACTGTCTGCTGACCAGCACTTTGAAGCCAGTATCAAGTATCAACAGACAGGCCTGAGTGCCTGAATCCACAGACAGAAATGAGACAGTGTGGTGCTGTATCATGTGCAGTTTAATGCCTCCCTCTCTTCAAGCAAATGAACTGAAACTAGACTCCTGTCCATTAGAGTGTCTGTGAGAAGTGGACAAACTTGAATTCAAACTTATTCTCAAAATTTATACTATGCAGGGGTATAATCTTATCACGGTTGGTATGCTAGATTCTATCAAAATTTCCAGCAGTCTATCCTACTGTACCCCTAGCTCAATTTCTGCATACCCAGGTGATAGTTATCAGCTGATTTCAAGCTCATGAGCAGAATGGACATGCCCCAACTCAGTGGGATATTTTCTCTTGTGGATGTCTGACTCCTGGGTGTGTTGAAGACAGTAAATATACACATGTTTCGCACAGTGAGTCTCACAGTCCTGACTTCAGTGTCTCCAATATGAAATCTGGGTCTGTGGAATACACTTCTGTAAGTCTCTTTGTGACCTGCAGTTGTGGTGGTTTATGAGAGGCCAATAGGTCTGAAGCATCAAAGTGAATCCCTCTGCTGAATTATAGAACTTCATGAGTTGAGAGTAAATGTTATCAATGAGCATGAACATTATATGATCATCATCGGTAATACTTTTGCATCATGGTTATGTAACAACTTGGCTACTACTCGGTCCAAGGGGCAAAGTCTTGGGCTTGTGAATGATTTGGTTCAAGAATAGAGTTTACTAAATGTACATATCCAAATCAATGAAAAATGTGATTTGATGATCAGGTCATAATTTGGCATCTTAAACTTGGGAAGCACAAGCTCAATACTGGCTACTACCATAGTACATTTCCCATTCCAGCATCTTCTTGCAAAATATACATATATGTAATTTTTTCACTCTGGCAGTAAGAATTTCCTGAAATTCCAGCACTTTCAAAGATTGGGCCATGTATACCTGGAATAAATGAAATGGTCATCTACACTAAGTAGCAACAGAATTTCTAAACTTCTGGTTTTGTGAACAGCAAATTTTGAAAATAATTGGCAATTATTGAATATAATTTAATTATTGCTAGAATGGGAAAGGTACTATGGTATTTGGCTTATGTTAAACCCTCCAACAATTCAGAATAACTAGTGCAACTCCTAAAGCCATGAAAACGTTCTCTATACTGTGTTGACTAAATATTATTAGTCAAGATTACAAAAAAAGATCTAACCAAATGACATCTTGATAATGATTGAGTATGAAACCCAAAATCCAAACACCAAGAAGTTTGATGACTTATGTTGTCAGTTGTGCAAAAGGATGGAGTTGTCCTTCAAGTTGCAAAAGGACTTCCCAAATGTGGTGAAACGATTGTGAGTTGAGCTATCCATAGATGACAGCAAAGAGGGAGGCAAAAAGAGTTTTTGTGTCTAGGAAGGTGCATAGATAAGCATGCCTGGTCTTGTTAAAGTGTTCCAAGGGTTGCAAGTGGAGCTATGCACACGTGAGCAGGGAGGCAAAGAGAGCTTTTGTGTCTCTGAAAAAGCACACACAAAAATCTAGTTCATGTAAAGGTATTCAAAGGCTTGAAGAGTCCAAGGGCCTTTGAAGAGTCCAAGGGCATTGGGCATTGGGCAGTACACAGTGGTGTGAGGGAAACATGTCATTTTTTCACTTACTCTTTAGTTAAGAGTGTTGGGTGTACAGATTGGGTGGGGGCCACATAGAAATTGATCCTTAGTACACAATTGCTATTTGAGTTCTTGAACTAAGTAGTGTGAAACTCAAAAAATCATGATGCTATGATTAATAAAATCATAAATCTTAGTCCCAAGACCTCGTTTAGGTTTGACAAAATGAAGAAGAAGATTGTGGAATTCTTGTAGCACATTTGATCTCAAATCCACTACCAAGAAGAATCTTGAATGAAGTGCTACTATGTAGCCTAGTTTGGGTGTTAGTGTAATTTTGCACTCCCAAGCTAGGGATTGGATGTAACTGGAAATGTAATCCATTCATAAGGTGAGAAGGAGTCAGGCAGGTGGGGTACACCTTTGAGCCAACATATGATCTCAGGGTTACTCTGAGGGTCCTGTCAAAGAAAATGCCATGAATTACCATGTTTGTCCGGCAACAGTCATGACTCAGAAGAGGGATGACATTAAGAAGATAGATATGAAGCTTAAATTTTTGGCATGACCCTGGGGTCACCCTTGAGTTCATAGGGTGGGGGAAATGGTACCCCATTTGCCTGACTATTGCCATAAGAAGTTTAGGAAACCAACTTTCCACCTAGTAACTAGAGTGTACCAATTGAACTCAACAATTTGCAAATTTGCAGAGAATAATGTAAACACTACAAATCAGAATCATACACCTAGAAGTTCAATTGGGGGTGTGCCTACCACACATATCCTTTCGTTCGACCTGTAAACTCACCCTTGAATTATATTGCCTTTGAACTGCATCAATTTTCATAAATTTGGTGTGATCTTTCATCAACTATTTAAACCCATGTCAAACATTGTGTTTGGACTTTCAAGAGCTTCATCTTCTTTTATGTTTATGAGGAAAAATTGCCTTGAGCACAATCTGCCCTACAATAGGCAAAATACCCTATAGGTTGGAGTGTGAGTTTGCCTCAACCATCCATAATTTAGCAGATGAATTATGTGGTCTTGTGCAATCCACAATGGACAATGGTCTCACCAGTTTTTTTTTTTTAATGATTTCAAATTATAGTGATGCAAATAATGTAGGACCTGGGAAGAAAATAGAATGTGCAAGTGGGTATGTGATGACTTGGACTAGATTTCAAATGAAAATGGAATCAAATTTCACAAATACAGAAGTTGATGGGGTATGAAATTTGATCATCAATGTCTAGGATGAAAGAGTCCCCTTGACTGTTGCATTGGCATAGACCTCCTTTGTCAACTTGGAAAATTATTTCTAGCATGATGTATCATATGTTGTGTGGCTCAAGTGTAATAATAGTACAAATATTTTAAGCACTGTTTTTATTTTGGGGAATTTTTTTTTCTGTTTCTTTGGTCAAATTTTTTTTTTCTAGTGACTGTAAATTGGAATAATTTTGCCCATTTTTTTGGAAAGAATCTCCAAATTCTCTATATAGCACAAAATTGGGGGGAAAAACCCCTGATTTTAAGTGTGACACAAAAACATATTTGTTGTTCAGAAATTCACAGTAAGCTCTTAAAAGCTAATGAATTTGCCCCAGTGAGCAGTCTGACAGAGTTTGCACGTCTTTGGAACTTGTATTGAATTGTTTTTTTCGGGACCAAAATCCCTGACCACACACATGAGAGCCCATATAGGTAGTGAGTGAACTTGCAAATATTACTCACTGAATCCTAAACTTGCAGAGCTGATCAAGATTCTTGTCTTTGTGGCCATGAGTTCGGCCACAGTTAAGAAGCAGATCACTAATAATATTAATAAAATACTACTTGTGAAAAATCTAGAAGCCATTGAAACTAGCTGCACACACAGTTACCGAAGTAGACCAGGGCAGCTTATGAAAATATGCTAGACAAACAAAGACCAAGTTTATCTACAACCACAGAGCTCCTGCTTGCTTCAGTTGCGGTACCAGTTTACCGCTGATGTGGGCGGCCATGACGTGATCCAGTCCTCCTAACAATTTTCCTCCAACAAACACGGCCGGTACCGGCTGCGAACTCCCCAGTAGCCGGATCAGCGCTTTCGCTAGATCAGCTCCCCAGCTGAGCTCGTCCAGCTCATATACCGTCGGGCCGACGCCTAAGTCGCAGAACAAACGTTTCACCACATGGCACATACAACATCCGCTCTGACTGAACACCACCACTGCATTTGCTGCCGCAAGTCTCTGAATTCTATCCATGTCGACCCGCGAATCTCGCTGCTCGGCTAGTCTTGTAGTCCTTTCTCAACTGTAGTTGCAGCTTCTGTATTGGTTGCTGAGCCGGCTCGACACGAATGTTTGATTTTGGATTGCAACTTCAGCTAGCTAGCCTCCTGTTCAGCTTGTCAATTTAATGGAGCTGGTTTTAGCCTGCCATGATGTAAAAAGAGTCACATTCATGAGGTCAAGAAATGATATGAGTTTTCCAGGCGTCTCTTGAGCAAATTAATTTAGGACTTGATCACAAGCAATATCTTATTTGTATGGTGTCTAACTGGTAGCTGCTACAGATCATTGAACATTATTAGTTAGACACCTCAAGCAAGTGATCACAATATTGTGGTACTTCAATGACATCATGGAAGTAATGTTCAGAGCGTCTTCAACTTCAAACAACATTAATGCAAGCGCGCAAATTCGCTCACCACTTTGTCTACTGCATTCAGCAATTGACTGTGATTTCCATGCAACTCCTCCACCGAGAATATTAGGGGCCCTCAAGATTTCTCTCACTGATCTCTCCCTGGTTGCAGGCTTGTAGTGAACGTCAAATGTCCGCCTCTTCGTTTGTATGTTTCTCAGGACTAGATGTGTCTCTTCCGTCTGTGATTCCAACTGCTAGCCTTGTAGGTGTTCTCTCTCTCTGCTTCTCTTTCCAAAACGCTCTGTCAAACGTAGAGTGCGCTTTCGACTACTGAGTGAAAAAGCTACAAGAACGCCACGATTATAAAGGGACGGAGGGAGTAGGATCTGCAGGCACACGTGACAGGCAAACAAACTGCTAGCCCAACCTCCTTCCTGCTGCAGCGCCGGAGACTTGTGTCGGATCCCTGTCGACTCCGCCTCCATCGGCCTCATCAATAGTCAACTGTCACACTCTATCGTCTCTGATCTGCACCACCTCGACAACACTGCACTACTACCACCGTCTACCGCCGCACACCGGCGCCGACTAATTCCCTTCCACCAACAGATACCAGTAATTGCAGCACACAAGAGTTATATATTACAGTGCTTAAATTATCAATGCCCCCCAAAAACCACACTCCCATCACACTCAGAAGCAGGACTTGCCCCCCTAGATGCTCTTGGTTTCTCTGTCCTTGACGGCTTTCCACGGTGGTCGATAGGGGAATTTTGTCCCTCAAAAGAAAAAGAGATCAGAAACAAAAAATAAAACTTATTATTATGTGAGCAATTCTGGAGATTGGCCCAAATTTTTTTAAAAACACAACAATCAGTCCAAGACTTAATTTGTTCAGATTTCCTGACCCCATCTGCAAATGTCTGAAATCTCTATCTGCAAATTTCTGGATACAAATTTCTGAATGCAGACTTGGTTTCACAGTCGTTTGTGGAAGGTAGAAAAACGGTGCCTGCCAGGGGGGTGGTGCTGGAGAAGAGCGTGCGGCTACTAATTATGGGGAAATCAAAGCTCTAGGAGCTGTGGATGAAGGGTGTTCAAGTCTGGGATTCTGTCCCTTGGGGGAGGCAAACTCTTTCTTTTCCAGGCAAGGCTGCACATGGGCCTCGAGATTCGCTATTGCACAGTAGTAGTCAACTTCCAAGAATGTCATGAATGAATTTTAGTGAGCTGCAAGTTTCCTCTGCTTGATGACCACAACAGCCTAATGGAAAGATGTGCTATTATTATTATCGTTTCACAGTCGCCATCTAATCTAAACTCATTAATTGTCCTCGCAATAAAGATCACTCCATGTTCACCATGAAACACGACAATCAATGGTTTATTGACTCTGTCTGTCTCTTTACGGAGTCTAGACTTCAGAACAAATGTACATAGTTTTTCTTTTTTCCTCAATTCGTCCCACAATTTGAGGAATGTTCACCAGCTGTTACCATGAACTGCCAGAGAGTTTATTTTTGGGAACTTGGTGATGGAACACTTCTTAGTTTAACTGTTCATTTTCTTGGGAACAAATTTCTTTGTTTTAACTGTTCCTTTTCTTGGGAACTTCAGGGAACAAATTTCTTCGCTTTAACTGTTCCTTGTCTTGGGAACTTCATGGAACGAATTTCTCCATTTTAACTGTTCGTTTTCTTGGGAACTTCATGGAACAAATTACCTTATTTTCACTCTTCCTTTTCTTGGGAATTTCATGGAACAAATTTCCCGATTTTAACTGTTCATTTTCTTGGGAATTTCATGGAACAAATTTCCTTATTTTAACTGTTCATTTTCTTGGGAACTTTGTCCAGCAAATTTCTTTATTTTAGCTGTTGTTGCTTGTTTGAACTTGCCATAAGGGGGTAAAGCCATTTGCATCGTGATATGGCCTGTTAGGTAGTGAAATTTTTCTTCATTAGATAAATCTCAGTGTCACAACAAGCGTCTGTCTACTAACATTTCATCACTGAATGTATTGAGGGTCTCAAGGATCATGTGTACACATGCCTTCTTATATGAAAAAGAAGAAAGAAGTAAACCATATCAGATGTGACACAATAATTCGAATGAGCTAAACATGCTGTTTTCATATGATTTTTTAATTTATTTTTGCTAAATCAGTTCTATTTATTCACATAATATAGTTATCCGTAAAGTAAGACAAACACAGCACCAGAACCTTGAGTTTCGTCGTACACAAGGCGAGATTTAAAAAAACCTGTAAAAAAGTACATTAGCATTCAAGGATGGGTCAAAACTCAGAAAACCCTGGTATTGAAGGGAATCATTTTTATTACCGCATGTTTGCAAATTTGTACAGAAGATCTCCACATATATGTGGTATCTTGGGGTGGCTGATACGTGTAGTTTTAAAGCCAAATGTGCATAAGGTAATGTGAATAAGGTAACACAATTTGCTTTTGGAAATATAAAAAGATTTGCATTAAAACTTTGTTTGCAAAACATTGAGACTTGATTTTTAGACCTCAAATTGGGGAACTGCTGGTTAGTTCAAAACCAGATGTTGCATTAAGGTCTTGATGTTAATGCTTGGTTAGATGTTTAACTTGTACAAACATTCATTGTCAATAGATATGCAAATGAAAGTTTCTTCTAGAAAAGTATCACCAAGAGAAATTTGAAGATGAAATTATGCAAGAGATGGAAACAATAAATATCCATAGCTGGAATACATGGAGATTTAGGACCTTGGGAAGACTTTTTTTTATTTATAATTATTTTTTTCAAATTAAGGCAAGGTTGTGCTTTATATGCTCAAAAAAATTGTAGGGTCAGATGTATTGGTTGTTAGGTAAAGTTTATAACAAATAATTAGATTTATAATGGGATTTTTTGTTTATTCTAAAAACTAATATATATTTAATATAGGGTATATGTCAATCTTCAATAGGAGAAATATATATATTATATATAATATATGTATTAAAGATTGAAAGTATTAATTGTTAGTAGGTTCAATTGATAGGTTAGTAAGTAAACTAGTATATTTTTCCACATTTATAGTGGCAAAAAATATTCATTTGTTTGGTCATGACATATTATATTGTTACGTATTTTAGGGTGCATTCTTTATCAAAGGAACCAAGGACTGTGTACACTTGCATGAAATATTGCACCCCCATGATTTTGAAATATAATTGCATAAATTTTAAACATCAAAATGTAGTGAGGTTTAATTCAAAATGTTTGTATACTTGTGAATTTGCATTTGCATGGTTTTTGTGTGATGTGACGATGATCAATTAGTCTTTTTTATGATATAGAAGAATGGGAACGTAATGTTGACTTGGTGCTTTTAACTTCAAACATTTTTAATGATATGTAATACTAAATCATTTATTTTCAAAATGCATGGAAAGTTGTATATCATTGATTATAAAAACTTGATATTAGAAAAAATATTCACATTGAAAAAGGAAATTTTTTAATTCACACCTTTTTTGGTTAAATTCACACCTTTCACATGTCCGATTTTATGCAGATTAAACTTTAAGAGTATGTTCCTTTATCAGTTCAATTACTTATGTGAGCAAGTTCTCGAGTTGTGCCTTGATTGACCACAGACCCCACACTTGTAATGATGATAGGGCAACCCCCACGATTTCAATGAATTATTGGGGGTGGGACATACACTCAAATTTAATCTACATATAATCGGACGTGCGAAGAAAGGGTGTGAATTTAACCAAAAGAGGTGTGAATTTAAAAATCTCCTTGAAAAATTATATGATTAGGATTTTTTCATCAAATTGATGAAAAAAAAATTATATAATATATTTCTAGTAAAATTTATGAAAAAATGTTTGGTGTGTGGAAACCACATGAATGTTTTGTAAAACAAAAGGATTGTGGCCTTGGCTCTTATTATTGTGACCACACTTTAATTGTGAATAATTATTGTACATGATTATGTCATTTTGAAAGCATTTCAAATCTTTCACAACCTGGAAACAAAAATAACAAAAGCATTGTTTATAAAGCTTTAAATGTTATTGAATATTTTATATTCATTAAATTCAATCCAAATTATTCCAAATGTTCCCATAATATAAATTAGAAACATTACTATGTAAACCTATTAGATATTTATAGCATTAATATAATTTTTAATCCAAAAACATGAAAAACCAAGCAATAATCTTGCACTTGCTTTGATTTCTATTAATGTGAATGTGCCTTTGAAAAATATGCCAAGTATAGATGGTATGTCAAAAAATAATAATCTTATCATGTGATTTCACCATGTTTTAACTTTTTATTCATCCTTATCATTCTTCACAACTTCAAGTACTAAAATTAAAATTTTAAATAAATATAAGATATCAAAATTTGATGTAATAAAAATTACTAACCTATTAAATTTAAATGATTTAAATATGTGCATATTAAAAAATTATGTAATAATTGGGTGAAAAAATAAATGGGTCATTCACATAATATTTCTAAACAATACTTTGTATGGCTTAAAATAATAGTGTACACTTTTAATATTTAATGTCCCCCAAGGTTAAGATAAAAAAAATTTAAAATGTTAATGTAACTTTTATTTGTTGAAAATAAACAAAGATATATCTAAAACTTAAAATTTTAAATATATTGGCAATCAACATCAAAATGAAAAAAACCTTATAAACTTAAATGATCAAAAGGGATTTTCATTATTCAATATTTTTAAAATGAAGGCTTTTGCAACTTGGTCAAGCACTTTTATGTTATGTTTGGTATTGCCCCACTACTTCATGTTATTTGTGATTATCATTGATGAATAAGCATTCATTTGCAACTTGTGCATGTTTTATGCTACAAATTAAATTTAAAATGATCACACCATACCAAAATGCATGCACTATATCATGTTTTATTTTATATAAATTATAGATTTCAAAAACATTTAATATGTGATGTACATTATCCCTAGCTACATTTAACAACTTAAGGCTTTTGAAATTTCACTATTACAAAAGTGGTGTGCAGTTCATTAACCTAAATGACTATGGGACTTTAAAAATGAAATAAGTTCATTGCATTTTATTGATTTCACCCTAATGAAAGTTATTTCATTGTAATATCATTATGTAAACATCATGTTTCATTATTAATTAACATAATTCACTATTATAATTTACTATAGTAAATAGGTTTATTTTATTTTTAAAAAATATTCTGTATATGTTACTTTATGATATACCTTATATTATTATAAGTTATTATAGGTTATTATAAATGATTTTATCCTAAATATAATAACTTAAAATAATCTAAAATAAAATATAACGACGTAAAATAAAATAACTTAAAATAGAAAATAATAACCTATGAAAAATAATTTACAATACCTTACAATATAATAATTACCAATAGCTTATGATATTGTAACATAAAATATACAACAAGAATTTATAATAGAATAATCACCAATAGTCATAATATAACATATAATAACTTATAATACAATAACCACCAATAAAATAACCACTAATGGTTTATAACCAATAGCCACTAATATAATGGCCACCAATAGCCACTAATATAATAGCCATTAATAACCACTAATATAATAGCCATTAATAACCACTAATATAATAGCCATTAATAACCACTAATATCCACCAATATCCATTAATAAAATAGCCACTAATATCCACTAATCTAATAGCCATTAATAAAATAATCATTAATAGCCACTAATATGCACTAATACAATAACCATTAACAACCACCAACATCCACTAACAAAATATCCACTAATAGCCATTGATAACCACCAATATCCATTAATAGAATATCCATCAACAACCATTAATAGAATAACAACCAATAATCATTAATAAAATAATAACCAATAACCATTAATAAAATTAGCCAGCAATACCTATTAATAAAATAACCACCAATAACCATTGATAAAATAGTCATTAATAAAATAGGCACTAACAACCATTAATAAAATAACCACTAATAGTCATTAATAGAATAGCCACCAATAACCATTCACAAAACAGTCATTAATAGAGTAGGCACTAATATCCATTAATAAAATAATCACTAATAATCATTAATAGAATAATAACCAATAGCCATTATTAGAATACTCACTAATAGTCACTAATAAAATAACCACTAATAGTCATTAATAGAATAGCCACCAATAGTCATTAATAGAATAGCCACTAATTACCATTAATATAATAGCCACCAATGGCCATTAATAAAATAGGCATCAATGGTCATTAATAAAATAGCCATCAATAGCCACCAATAAAATAACTACTAATAACCATTAATAGAATAGCCACCAATAGCCATTAATAAAATGACCACCAATGGCCATTAATAGAATAGCCACCAATGACCATTAATAAAATAGCCATCAATAACCACCAATAAAATAATTATTAATAACCATTAATAGAATAGCCACTAACAGCCATTAATAGAATAACCACCAATGGCCATTAATATAATAGCCATCAATAGCCACCAATAACCATCAATAGCCATCAATAACCACTAATAGAATAGTTATTAATAGCCATTAATAAAATAAACACCAATAACCATTAATAAAGTAACCATTAATAGCCATTAATAGCCACCAATAAAATAACCATTAATAACCACAAATAAAATAGGTACCAATAGCCATCAATAACCACTAATAGCCCCAATAAAAAAACATAATAACCATATATTATAATTGCATAAAATTACCAAAAATAATCTAGGGTGAAATAATTTATAATAAATGAAAAGAACTTAAAGTGAAATAGCTTTCAATAGCCAAAAGTAACCAATAATAGCCTCACATAATTGAAAATAGCCCAAGATGAAATAACTTAGAATAGCTAAAAGTAACTTATAATAGTTGTAAGTAGCCTATAGTGAAATAATTTACTATAGCCAAAAATAACAAATAATAGGCAAAAAAACTTACAATAACTAAAAATAGCTTAAGGTGAAATAAGTTAAAATAGTAAAAAATAACTTAGAATAACCAAAAGTAACATAAGGTGAAATAACCAAAAATAGCCAAAAATAATTTAGAATAGCCATAAATAGTTGTAAATAATATAAAGTGAAATAATTTAAATTAATAAAAAAATAGCCATATAATAATTTAAAATAGCTTAGCATTGGTATTATTATTATATTAACAAAAGTCTTATCCATTTATTAAACTTTTTTTTTTCAAAAGAATGGTCATTGAAATGTTATTCAATAATGATATTCAACTTTTTTTTTTGTTCAAATGATTTTAGACTTTCAAAAGGAATTATGTAATTAATAAATGTAATTATGTACATTATTGAATTTTTTTAAGAAGTAAACTTGAATCATTTCATTTGAACAAATTCTTAATAAAATATGAATTTTCAAAGTTTATATTTTTGCAATGTTTAAAATGAAATATTTCATAAATAGAATGTAATGTAAAATATTATCACAACAAGTGGGGTGGCTTGATGGTAGGGTGGTTTGATGGTAAAATGTTTGCCTCCATTCTAAAAGTCAAGGGATCAAACTTCATGAATGGTGTTGTGTGTGCTTAACAATGGTAAATTGACTGAATATTCTCCTATCTAGTTCCTTAAAATATGCGTTTAAGTTGATTACGTGGCATGCCTACATAAATTAAGTTTTTAATCTAGCCTAGGTTATGACACCTGTTAATAAATCATAGGCTGAAAATCATGAAATTATCAATAATATTATATGTTAAATAATTTAAATTTAATTAATTTCCATGTTGGCTAGTTAATTAACTAGTAAATGAATGGCTTGATAAATTTGTATTTCACTTGAAAATAACCTTGTTTCAGTAGGTACTAATGAAACAATTCATTGTCCGTAGCAACTTGTCCCCATTCACCAAAGGGTTAACTAATTTCACAAGGTAAAAATGTTCAAATTCACTCAAAATCTAATGAAACCCAAAGTGAATTAAAACACATTTTGATGTAGTGAATTTATACATATATTGGACAATTCCCAAAGAACATACTAAATCAAAAAAAATTCTAACACTAATGTGCTTTTATAATATCATTATTTGATCTTAATGTTGAAAAAAAATTCAACATTAACAAGTTTGTATTTATGTCAATAATTTCAATTGCTTGCAAAATGGACATTACTTGACTAATCTTGCAAGAATTATTCAATGTCTAAAGTCTAAATAATTTAAACCAAAAATAAAAATTGGATGTGATAATTTTTTTAATTGAATTTTTCAACATTGATATCAATTATAAATTATAACATAACTTGCCACAATTACCATTACTTTCAAATGGCACCATGGATAAGCATATCTTGTTATTTGAATGTAAATGTCACTTGGGTTTTGAAGTTATGTTGGCTCCTATAGATTGCATTAATTGAAATATGATCTTGCAATTATCATATTTGTTCTATAAACTGAAAATCAAATATTAAAATGTAAAAATTTAATGATTAATATTTTGCCAAATTAATCATTCAATTTTTTTTTTTTTTTTAATGAACTTATAAGTGATTTGTTTGTCAATTTTCCATTTAATATGATGATTAAATTGTTAATTACAACCATCAAATGATGGATTTGAACTTGCTTTAAAAAATTATGCATTTCATTTAGGGCATTTATCAATATCACAAAATGTAATGTTTTGATGAAGACTTTAAAAATATTTTATACGTAAACATTAGCTAAATAAATTCCATTTGTTTGATAATTTATTCACTTTTGTTGCATATTAAGAAAATTCAATATGAAAGTACTATCACTATGAGAAAATATGGTGTTTTGCAACTAAGCTTGCAATTGGGGTTTTGAGTTGCAACATCACTTGTAATTGAATGTATTTTTACAACATGAATGTTATCCAACAAGTTACAAATGTTGCAACACAATACACCACATGTGAAATTGTATATGTATGCAAGTCATGTAATTATGTTACAACTTTGAAATTAATCATTGCAACAATTGTGCCATTACATTACAACTATTATGTAACTACATAGGCAACAATGTGTTGACTCGGCAATGATGAGTTGACAAATCATCAATGGACACATAACAATATTAAATTTATATTTATTTTTAATTTTTTATTAGTTTAATTTAAATCATCAAACTTAAGGCCAATAAAATGTTGACATGTAGCATTTAGGTCAATAAGTAGGTAAGCTTAATATAGGAAAGGTAGACATGTAGTAGGCTTAAGCTAAGTAAATAGGTAATTTGGGATAATCTTATGTTATTCAAGGTTTAACATTTAGGGCCAAACCTTCTTTAATTGGTTTATTTCACATGTCACTTTCCTTTAATACTCCTAGTGCACTAAATTATATATTTTACAAATTTGAAAACTAGGACAAATAATATGGGGGAAAAAATTTAGTTGCAACCTAAATACAACTTACTTACAACTATTGAAAATAGGTCAGTGATTGAACACTTAAGCTTTCAAAGAGTTTTACATTTTAAGGCATTGTCCTTTTGCGTTTCAAATGCAAAAAGGTTTTCTTAAACTTTGACATAACACACCCACAATAATGTAGATTGCTCAAAAAGGACATTAAATGAAGAATATATGGTTATCAAAAGTACATGGTGATGCACTCCCAACCTCTTTAAGGGACTCAAATGTGAATCTAAAATGAAAACAGCGGAAAAGTAAGAAGTTGGGGCACGCTCCCTAGCTCATAGCACTTTGAGGGTAGAGGGGCGTGATGGAGCTCCAGGATGGGACTAAGAAGATTGACAAGCACTTTAATCACTCACACAGACTTGCATAAACCAAGCAACCAATTAGTTAGTGCATAGCTGGAACACTTTTGGTGCTAGGACGAGCCACGAGCAAACTCGAACTCATAAGACTCACCATGGCCCGGACTTGGGGGAAGCCACCACCTTCCCCCTTATAGTATACTTTGTGCCTTTTCACGATACCCACATCCAAATGGCATTTTGTCTCGGGAGTCCTGAAATTCCCAAACTTAGGACTCCCGCAACTTTGAGGGCCCATAACTTTGTGTGCAAACCTTTGATCGAGATGAGGTCTAAAGAAAAGTCGTAGCCCTCATTGAGAGCTTTCTAACGGTATGTTGCATGTCACATGCACACAAGGAAATCGAGACAATTCCTGACTTTTAGTGGTCGAGAATCAAATTGCCAATTTGACTTTTGGCCCTTCTTTTGGCCATAATTTACGTTTTAGGTGTCCAAATGAGTCATGTGAGCCCATTTCAAACATCTACGTTCCAAGAACTTTTCAATGATATAAAAAACGTTTCAATCCGATGAATTTTGACCCCTATGATCGCCCTCTGAAGATTCAAGAATCCATTGGGACTCCAACTCCCAAGATGGGAGTTCATTTGGGAGTGTGAGGGTTCATTCCCTCACACTCTTTTACACTCCTAGGAGCATGAAATGTGACTCTTGGGCTCACTCTTGGCCCGCACCCTCGCAAGCCCAAGGTTAGGGTTGCGACACATGGAATCAATGTTCACTCACCAACCTAATTCAAACTTTAAAATCAACACATTCGTCTTCTTCATAGTTTTATATGTTTTTTTAACCTTGGAGCTCAAATAATTAATATAAATCTTAATGTGGCACACCCATAGCACTTTAAATCATTAAGTTAATAAATTAAAAAAAGGAAAATATGAGGTCTAAAAATGAAAGGTCATTCTTTATAAAAACACACATGTAATTTCAACGTGTTTTGAGTTTCTTTAATGTTGTTCCTTTGCCTATGAAGCTAAAACAGATAATGTAAAACTTACTTTGATATTCCCATAATGTTTTACATCATACAAAATAAACAAAAAACAAAAAAGATCCAAAATTGTTCAATCATTGGCCAATAATCAATGACGAACAATTATATCCTAACATAGTTTATTTACTAAGTATATTAACTATTATAGTTCATAATAGTTAATAAGTAATAATATTAAATATTAATATAGAAATTAGATACTAATGTATAATAATAATATCATTATCATTATTATTAAATAATACCCTAGCTTAATTATTATTTTAATTGGCTAAACTAGGTTATGGTAACTTACCCTAAAATAATAATTTAAAAATAATATTTTGTAATATTTAATATTAAATAAAATTAAATTAATTAATTTTTTGGTAGCCATATTTAATTATATGATATGTTAATTAATTAAAATATTATTTGTATTGTAATTAATAGTTGGGTAGTTGCACAAAAATCCAATTGCATTGCAATTGTAATATGTGATTATCATGCAATTTGTTAACAAATTCAAACATGGTTGACCAAAACCATATATATGGTGCATACATTCATCCATATAAAGGTCCATCTTGGGACTAATATGCAACTATAATAAAAATTCACAAATTTTTTACATGGTTTTTTTTTAATTCCCCATATTTCTATGGGATAATTGTAGTGTAGTTGCAAATTAGTTGTTTCAAAACTGTAGTTGCATGGTGATAAGGTTTCCACATACACAATTTTTCATAATTCATCAATTCCAAGATGTTATATTTAACTATGTAAAAGGTGTTTCAAGTGATTAAAAAGTAAACATAATAAATTTATGAGATTAAAAAATAAGGAACCAAATGTATTACAAAAATTGTCCATTAAACATAAGATGTATATCCCAATGGAGAAGAAAAAGTCTTTAAAATTTCAAACTAATACGTAACATTCATTAATGATATATCACAAAAAGATGATGTCAACTTTTGGTAAATTCATGGTATTCACAAAGAAACAAATACATATATGTCCAAAACTTTAAATATGTAATGTAAATGGGATTCAAGTTGACTTACCATTCCACACACACAACATAATGTCATGGAAAGTTGGTTTCTAAACAAAGTATGTTTGAATGATATTTAACTTGAATATAAACTACCAAATCAATTTTGGACCAAAGTAGTTCATATGACAACGTAATTTTGCAAAGTAAATATAAACAAACTTTAAATAAAAATAAAATAAATGAAATGTTGCTCATTATTATATCTATAAATGTCAACCATATTCACATAGTGCATTTCAAAAATGAGTATTAAATTAAAAAGTAGGTGTGAAAGTTGTTTCTTCATAAAATGACATGAAAGCGGTACATGTATACATTGATTAAGAAAAAACCTAAAACAAATTCAGTAGTTAACACATGGTCTTTGATAAGGCAAGTAGTATAATCTTTACAACATACTTGTAAGGAATCATTTGAAAGGAAATAAATTAAATGACATCAAATAGATGGATCCCATCTTGAAAAAAAAGCAATGCAAAGAACAAATATTTGATGAAAGTCTAAGGTATTGAGATCTTCATGATGTATATTACAAATATAACTAATGTCATTCTACGACAACCTTTTAGAAAGAGATGACATCCAAAGAGGTTGACAACTTCAATGATACCTTAAGAATGTTTATCATCAATTGAAAATAGCCAAAAGGGATTTTCATGTACATGGATTAAATTTGCACAATAATTTTTCCCTAGTGTTAAAAATATTCAAAGTTTTTTTTTGAGTATTAAGGGCCTTTGTTAACAATAACTTTTTACAAGTAATCTTAAGTGCTTACCACTACTAGGTTTTTACCCATTCTGTTACTTTAAACATCCTATGCCAAAGTAACTAGGGCATCCTTAAATTTCAAGAGATGTGTACTAGTTTTTTTTATTGTACTACTATTCAAAGAACTATCAAGATTTCACTTCAAGTTTCAATTCTCTTTTTCATAATCGTATCACCATTCCTAACATTAATCATCTTGATTCATTTTAATATTCTATATATTTTCCATGTAACACACTAAACCAACTTTTGCATAATAAAAACATTCACAAATATACACATGCACACATGCATATGTACAAGTGCATAAGATTAAACATTTGATTCAAACAAAAAAATAATCTAACCCTTCAAGGAAGAAGAAGAGAAAAAGAAGATAATCTTTCATCAATTTCATTATCATGTTTTGTGAAATTCATAATGATTATATCTATTATAATTATCACTGTGGTTTGGGTCATCAACTATCTTCTCCTTGGTAAATTTTCTCCTTTGACTATCCCTATTTAATAATGTAATGTGTTTGGTTAATTATAGTTCAACTATATAGTTTGCCAACTATTCCCAATTGAACTATCTCCAAGGTTTTACACTAGTTATTCCAATTGACCTATTACTTCTTTTCTAGTAATTTAATTTTTAAACATCCTTTTATAGATGATTACATTGTATAATGTTGGATGCCAAAATGACTTTCTTCAAGCATTATTTATTATAAACATGAAATATACATGTGATCAAAAATAAAAACATTTATGTATGTATTACATGGACTTCATAACACATCATTGGGGTTTAGATGATCTCCTTAAACATGGTATGAAACATCAATAAATGAACTTTAGTTATGAAATTCTTGTAATTATTAATAGATAAAAGTAAAATAAAGTGTAAATGTTTTTTGTCATTCTTATCTAATGTGTGGATATTGAGTTCTCCTAATTAACAACAAACATAACATTGCAATTATTCAAAGAAAATTTATCACAATAATTCCTATGATAGATATAAGGCAAATATATAACTTGCTTGGACCTTGGTGCACAAATATGCAAATAAAAGGGTATTCAAAGCATGTGCATGCATCTTATCAAATGCACCAAGTCAACATTACATGATTTTTTGACATAAAATATATCCAAAATAATGCTGACTTCATTAAAAAAGCTAATAGTAGTCTCATAGGTTCTCATTGATCTTAAATAAATCCATTGGAAAATAACAAAGAAAATCATGTGGTATCTAAGATAATATTTCAAATGTCGAATTTTTTCACAAAAGTGAGGAGAACATCAATAATCTTTAAAGATTTTCAAATACAAATGGGTTTGTGTAACATGTGTTGTAACTTAATGTCATTTATTGTGGTAACTTAAGCTAATGTTCAAATTTTTGGATGAAGTTGTACAATAATATTTTTAATGTATTGTCGAAAGATTTGGATAAATTTTAACTTGTTTTAAAATGATTATGGAGCATTCAAATCACTTTTACTACAATGTATCCAATGCTTTTGTTGTTTAAAATTATTTTTCAATAAGATTTAACATGATTGAATATTTGACATTTTTATGAAAAAGTTCTTAAGTACACCTTTACATAATAGTGTTATGTAACATCTTTTTAAGTCATAATTATATAGAAAAAAATTTATGTCAATTTTTCAATCACAATGTTAAACATAGGTATTTCCATAACCATGTGTACATAGTAAAGGTGGATATTGTAAACAATGGACATTATGATATACGGTGGCAAAATTGCCAACAACAAATTGAGTGTTTGGGGGCAATAGTAGATAATGCCATGGTGCCAACAATAACCTATTCACATAAACTAAGTAGGGTTAAGAAACCAAGGAGTGACATGTGGCAAGTTTGGGGGTAGGGGCGTTCTTTTAGATGTTTTTACAATAGCTTTGATTGGAGCTTTTGTGAAAATGTCTTCTAGAGGCCAAAAAAAAAAAAAGGTAATTGCATGGAAATGATGATGGGAGGTTTTTTTGAAACAAAAATGGAAGGCATGGAGATGGTGATGGGGATAATGTTTGAGCTTCTAGAGGTGAGGGGTTATTCTTCATGGCAACTAGGGTCACATCAGAGGAGTCTTGGAAAAATGACAAACAAAAAGAAAGAGCCTAAGGAATATGAACTTGGGACTCTTGTGATAATTTTTGTATATTATGTTTCGAAAAAAGTAAAGGAAAATAGGAGGAAAAAAGCATGTGCATATGTAGATAGTTTTCTTGCATTTTTCAAGTTTGATTTTTTGTTGTTTTGAAGAAGAAAAAAGAGGAAGGAAAGGACAACATGTTTTTTGAGTTTTAAATCATTTATAACATTTGGGAGTTAGTAGAAAGGTTGAACCTCTTTATGCTTTTGAGGTTTCCCATGGTTGACACAAATTGGGGAAAAAAACCATGTTGTTTTTTAACATGGGAGTTTGATTAAGGTTATATGTGGTTGAAGAACCTTTTGTTGGAAAATGAAATCTTCCAAGTTATGAAATAAAAATATGGGGGAAAAGTTTGTGGGTATGTGGAATAAGTAGGAAATAGAACCCATGGTGGTGTTTTTTAGTGGAGTTTCATGCATTTGTTGAGTTAAAAGGTTGAAGTTTTCAACCAGGTTAAGAAAATACATATATAACAAATAACAAATAGTAGTAAAGGATCCATGGTGATAGCCTCTTGGCATCTAATCCAAGAGGATTAGATAAAAATGGACCCCTAAAATTAAGCATTGAACCAAATCTATGTTTAACACATGATTCAAATAATATTATGCTTGAATAACAAATCTTATTCTACTACCTCAGTTTGATTAGTTAATTCATTGTTGATAAAGACTTATGTCCTCAACCCCATTGGTTGATTATATTGTGACTACACCTAATGTTAGTTTGGCAATCAATTTTTGAACAAACAAAATTAGTTTTAACATTGAGTACCTACCTCTTAAATTTGTATATCAACTCAATTATGGTATTGGATCATTTTAAAAATTTGTACCACATTGGTCCTAGTATTGGGTCCAAGATTCTTTTTATCAATATGAAGCAAAGAAATATACCTAGCATTGAAGATAATATAAAACCAAGGGCAACTTTAGATAAGGGTTTAAGGACCAATAACCCAGGGACCAATTTGAAGCAAACTGAAGCTTGAATTGGATGTTTATTCCCATTTTTAAAAAGATTTTTTCTTAAGTTACAATGAGTGTGTTTAAAGGCATGGGGTCCAATTTGAGGGTCCAATATTAAAAATGTGTGATTGACATGTGAGAGGATTAAGTTCACCTTTGGTATTTTCTCTCTCCTTTTTTTCTTGGTTTTTTTTCTATAAATTTTTATTTATTTATTTATTTATTTAAAGTTTTTACTCCTACTACACACAATGCATGAGTGTAGGCACAATATATTGGTGGGTGTTGTTTTTACTATGTCCATGCATCAAGTGATTGCACAAGTGGTTACATTGCAATGAATAACTATTGGACAACATTGGAGTATGATGAGTGCAATGTTGCTTTTCATGGAGTTTGTTGACATGGCATCAAGAGTTCACAACATGTGGAGGTACAAGACAGTTGTGGCATACATGAAGAATCAATTTTTGGGGAGCTTTTTTGAAAAGATGTTTCGACAACAAATAAAGTTAAGCTATGACACATTTTGTTCATTGCAATTGATTAAGGTTGTGGGTTCAAGTCTTGTGTGAAAAAAATACACACATGAGAGATTAGAACATCCATGTTGAAACTAAAGTAGCAATGGTTCTTATACAACGAAGTAGTGGAAATTATTTGCAAATGTGTGGAAAACTAGTTTATGGCAATGTAAAAAATACAAATGGTAAATACATAATCTCTAATCTTATATTCTAGTCTAAAATTTGGACCGAAATGTAATAAAACTAATACTAACAAAGTTTGCTCATTCATATCTACTTAGAACTAGTTTCACAATTAAAATTCAATAACGAAAGTATGATAAAAACACCAAAACAACAAACTCTGATTATGGAAACAAAGTTTTTCCAAAAACCAAAATATGTTTCTCTCGCACTCCATGAAAGCTCCATGTTCTACAATGATATAATGGGTCCTCATCTCTTCCTTTTCTCCCAATATATTCCTAAAAAAAAAAACCTATGTTCTATTCAAATTCAAATGGTGATAAAAATTTATGTAATCAAGCTAGTAATTCTTAAAATAACAATTAAATAAATAGAAATATACTAACTAATTATTATTATAAGTAATTATTCCCTTAACATTACCCACCCATACTTTGAATTATGTCTTGGAATTATGGATAAAAATGTGTTAAAAAAGTTAAATGTTTTGATATTTCTAATCTTGTGATTCAAAAATTTGATTTGTCTGTACAATAGTCTATTCTATCTATTTTACAACTTGTTTTGCATGTACTTCAAATTGAAGCACTATTTGATATTCTATTGTATATAGAGTCTATTGTTGTTCTTCTGATGCCTTTGTTGACAATTATATAATTGTTTGTCGATAAGTTGTTATTTGTTCTTGTGACTGCAACTCTATTGTCATTTGTAATTATTACTATAACTACAGATCTGATGTAATCTAAGTCTAATCATGTTGTTACAGCTCTAACACAAGTTCAATCTAATCTTGTTGATCCTCTTGAATTATATGTTCCTCAGGTTGTATTTTGCTCCCTTATTTTTAAGGTTATAGATGCATATTCTTAAGACTAACCTCCTACTAAACAAATTCTATTTGTTCTAAAGTCTATTTAACAACCTTCCTCTCAGGGCTATCCTTTCCTCCTTTATGGTCTTTTAGTTGTTCTACTACTTTTGTACTTGATAATCCTACCCCATGTATCCCCTCTACCTTTTTCCTCATTTGAAGTCTCTAGTTTTGGAGATAAAACTAAAGGCTCATATTCAAATGATGGCATAATTCTTTCCATTTAAAAAATCTTGTGTCTGTACAACCTTTCATTCCTCTCATACTTTCTATAAACCTTATCAATATCCTTTTGAACAATGTCCTACACTGCATCCCCCCATAAGTTTGCATCTTTTTCCTCCATTGGTAGTGCCTTTGTCGCAACCCCACTTTGGCCAAGTGTGGGGGTGAAGCCCAACACTTGGAAAAGTTGGAGGTTTGGAGTCCTCCGGGACTCCCGAATGTTCAGAGCTCAACAGCAAGGCCCAAAACACCTTGTATTGGGGTGTTCTTGGTGTCATTGGAAAGGTCTCGAAACGTAGATATCGAAAATGGCCTCGCATTGGCAATTTGGACATCTGCAGCCCAAGTTATGGGCAAAAGAAGGGTCGGGAGTCAAACTGGTAGTTTGACTCCCGACCACTAAAAGTCAGGAATCGACCTCTTCCCGACGTCGCCTTGGGGAGTGCAACACGGCGTTGGAAAGCTCTCGACGAGAGCTATAACTTTGGTTCAAGACTCGTCCCGATCCGAGTTTGGGGCGAGGAGCTGTGGCCGTCCAAAGTCCCGAGACTCCAACTCAGGACAGTTTCGGGACTCCATTTCGGGAGTCCCAACAAAATGTGCCATTCGGATGTAGCCTCCGCGACCAGCCGCAGAGAATACTATATGGGGGAAGGTGGTGGCTTCCCCCGAGTCCAGGCCGTGGTGAGTCTTGTGTGTCCAAGTGCCCGTGGCAAGTCCC
>Ga0116227_10003287_pt1 | contig 36138 bp, 22 predicted proteins | sample S1TSphgellanicum_FD_89693 | JGI IMG/M metagenome (GOLD analysis project Ga0116227, IMG submission 89693) | Host-associated microbial communities from peat moss isolated from Minnesota, USA - S1T2_Fb - Sphagnum magellanicum MG | ecosystem: Host-associated > Plants > Peat moss > Unclassified...
CCTCCCCCCCCCTCCCCACGGTTTGTCACTCACATATTACACATCCAATGACATGCCACATCTTTATTTGGCATTTATCCATTTACCTATCCATAGTGTAGTAATATGTTTTTAACTCTATTTTTTACTTTGTGAATGGGGTTGATATTGGTTAACTTTTGGCTTCCTTGGATTCACAATCTTGCAAAATATATATCAATGTTGGGTAGTAATTATAAATAAGAACACACCCCTATGGTTATCATGAAAGATTTTAGGATTTAAAACCATGGTTCTACAATCCAAAGATTTGATTTTGGTATATAATCATGGTTCTCAAAAAATTGAAAATAAATCATATAACCAACCATAAAATGGACATGTTTTTATTGGCTATTTCATGTAAAATTGTAGCTCCTTTAAGGTTTTTGAAATATCCAGGAAAGGCAAGCCTTTAAATATATATTTAAAAACTAGTGATTCTTTAAAAAATCATATAATTGCACAAATTGGTATATATATTTTTACCCAAATTTTACTTTCATTCAAATCTTGTGTTTATTAACCCAATTGAATTTTATTTTATGTGTTTATGTACCTTGGTGGTATTTAAAAATTGACCTTTCAATATGAATCATGATAACATCCAAAACAACTATGCACCCTTGGAAATAGGAAATTGCTCTTAAAACCAATGAATGGCAAGATCTTACTTAGTCTTCATTCGATGCATGTTTGGATTTTCATGCTTCCCTTCATTTGTAATTTTTACAAATCTTTGGAACAAGAAGGCATATGATGTATGATTTCTAACTTTGTAAAAATGTATTTTCATCAATCCATATAGAAACCCAAACATGTTTCCATGAAAGATTGTGTTTTAAAGCACTAGAAACAATTTTGTCAATATTTGATCATCCTCAACTGTTGAACAAATATCATCCATTTGGATAATATTAAGGTGTTAAAGAATGGATGTTATAATGTCAAGTATGGCACTTGGTTAGAAATGATTGTTGGGAACTTTTTGGAGGGCACATTATGAAGCGGAATCAATCCTTTCCAATATGTGGGGCATTTCAAAAAATAAAATGCCAATTTCAGTAGGCATGTCATTCTTTGAATTGCCTGCCTCTTTTTTAGCATGATACATGGCAGTTATCATGGGGAAAATTAATTAATTAATTAAATTAAAATTTTGCTGGTGTTTTATGTAGGATAACACCCTTGGAGGAAGGCATTCATGAAATAAGTGCCCCTTAGCTTTGCCTTGGGCATGCACGTATTTTGATAACACCTTGCCCTTTGGGTGTTACCCTACACATAACTCAATTGGTGTTGAGGGTGCGAGATAGGGCCAAAGTAAACATGCATTCATACCATTGTGCCATGCAAGATGGATGATGCATGGACATGAAATGCACTTTCATTGAATTCATGTCCCATAGCTAACCATAGTGGTTGCTCATGTATCAACCATCCACATTCATCTACTTACCTAGTAGCAACCAAACTTACCTACTACTTAGATAATACCCCCCTTGCATTTCCTACCAACTTGCTTATGATATTTGGAAAACACTAACCCTTGCTCCCAAACAAACATTGTCTAGGGCATTTGTTGGTTGACAATGCTCAACCTTGTGTAAAGCCACATGGTTTTGATTACAAGATTTGAATAATTTGATCCTCCATTTAGGATAAATAAAAACATATGATTGTTACTATTCAATGTCAAATACTGTAATGATGGTTGATACTTTCATTTTATCTTGAAGGGTGTTAGGTTTTAAATCAGTGTAGAAAATGCCAATATAATAATAATAATAATAATATTATTATTATTATTAATTTTTGCGGAGCATACAAAACAAGAAGAACCATGCAAGAGGCAAAAAGACAAGCTTGAAAATGCATCAGATATTTGTTTGTTTGGGGGGAGGGGGGGAGGGGAGGAGCGGGGGAGGGTTTAGGTTAGGTTAGAGGTTAGGTTAACTAAAACTCCTCAGTTGTGGTTCATCCCACAACCGAGTCATAACTGGGGTTCTGATGGATGGATGGATCATGGTACACTGGTCGGTGCGGGGTCACATAATCTGGCAGACAGTAGTGACCCTCAAGGTCTGCAAATCATCTTTGAAATGCAAAGCATCTTTGAAATGCAAAGCCAAGGGACCAGCCCAAAAAGAGCTGTAAAGAAAATATGTTTCTTCATTTTTCTTCATTTGACCCCTCTTACTTTCAAACCTCATAACTTTCTTATTTCTTATTCATTTTAAACGATTTAAAAGTGCTATAGGAGCGTCACTTGAAGTTTTACAAATCATCTTTGAACTCTAATAGCAACAGAGCAACATACAAAGAATTTTTTGGGTGTTCGAGAACCACCTTTGTAGGGTTCGATGATTTTTTTTGGAGTTCTTCAACCCCTTTACTTTGGCATCCATAACTTTCTCAATTTTATTTCGTTTTTGACAATTTTTGGTGCGCCAGATGCACCAATAAGAGGGGTTTAAGTTTTGTTTGGACATCACAAACAACAAAGCCCTCCCAAGCCCTCCCCTTGGATCTGGCCTACCATGAGCACTTAAATGTCCAATCACCAGCTGATTTACCCTAGTACTTACAACTCTTTTGAATAATATGCTTGAAAATTGGCCAATTTCTCAAAAACTTCAGGCCTAACAAGTTGCCCTAACAAGTTGCCTAGTTCCAGAATAATGCCGATTGGATTGATAAATTTTCATTGATTCTGCTGATTCACGCATTCAAGCAATGGAAATAAAACATCCAGACATTTGGAGGAGCAATCCATGAACAATGAAAAAGCACGAGCAAACTCATGACCAATGCACATCGACAACTTACTTAAAGCATGAATCCTAAAACCATTAGGGTTTGGGGTGGCAAGTTATGTAATTTTCTGGACCACATTACATGACATAATCTTCTAGTGATGATCATATACACATATAATAGCCTAGTGATCAAAATGTGTCTCTTTGAACATTAATTGTGCTTTGAACCATTTGAATGTGCCACGAAGACCTTAATGTCATGGAAGTTGGGGTGTGAATTGCCTAGTTTGCCCTAGTAGGCTCATCTGATGCCCAACATGATGCGGGTGGGGCTTTACCATTCCATAGTACATTATATCACTTGCAAGAAATAAACATGAAATAAACATGTTGGTAAAACAAAATAGAAAGACGAGGGTGAAAAAATGATGCCAATCCTTGAAGCTGCTCATTAGACCACCCTTAGCATGCTTAAGTAGGTATACTTGCACCTTAAACTCCCAAGTCCCATGTATAGATTCCAGTTGTCATCAATTGATTAGCCTAATTCAAAAAAACATAAACCCTAAATCAGGGTTTTTCTTTCTTGGCGAATTTCGGCCACTTGGTGATCCAAAAAAAAGATTGGGTGAATGAATCATTCAAAGGATTTTTTGTGGAAAATTTTCACCAAAGTCGCCAAATTTCAAGGACTTTTATTTTTTTTGAAATTGCCATATTTAGACAATGGGTTTCAGCAAATCTCAAAATTCTTTTAAAAATTCTACTTTCCTCTCTGACCTGTAGCCAAAATTGGCTAATTCCTTTGGCAGATGATTCAAAAGTGTGACTTCACCACAAAACTGAAGGGGGCGGGGGGGGCCCAAAAAAAATAAAAAAATAAAAATTGTGCACTATTATATGCCTACTTTCACTGGAATTCAGATCCACTTGCATACTAGACTGTTGCATTATTTAGCCAATAATATTAGGCAGCAAAGTGCCTAGTTTGATAGCCAGGTACCTGCCACCTACTACTACCTACCTACCTACCATTTTTTTGCACAATTGTAACCTGTAATAATATTGTCAGTTAATTGCTCAGTGGGAAGGAGTCAGTACATACATGAAAGGTGTTAGTGCACATAAGAGCCTTGTGTTACAATTCATTCCTCCACAATCTCTTCTTATATTGTTGTACTAAAAACCCACCTTCTCTGACACCAGAGTCCTTCCAAATTTGTCCATTGCATAAATGGATTCTGCCTCCCCCTGTTGAAACATATATGTATGTATGTATGTATGTATGTGTGTGTATATATATATATATAATAATAATATCGAGCACACTTAGAGCATCTCCAGCGGTGCTCAGTATGTGACCCTGGCAAAATATTTTTCACATCCAAGTTTAGTTATTTACTTTTTGGCAACCCCACCCATAAAACTGAAATTGGTACGGCAAATAATTACTAATAGCAACCCACCTGAACCAATCATTATGATGGGCCAATCAGAAACACTGATCAGTAGTGAGATCGTATTTATTACACTCTTCTCTGCACGTACACAGGATTACTGGGCCTTTTACCAGCCACTGCGAATTGTTCAATTATACAGAGCCAAAAAACCATTTCCCTGAGCCAAACCGGCATTTTTTTGACATTTCTTCATCCAATTGTACTCTGCAGGATGGATCTCATACAGAGCACCGCTGGAGATGCTCTTATCTAGTTCTGGGCTTCAACACTTGCTTTCTCTCATGTGTTATTTTGTCTATATATATTGCTGCTGCATAGTTTGCAGCATTTCTTTAACAGACCCTGGTCCCTTGCCTTTTAAATGAGGCTAGATTATTTGCCTTGAGAGTCAGAGTAAGTCCGGTTCAATTTATGAAGGAGCATGTGGCTAAAAAGCTCAAATGGGAAGAACACATTTAACCATTTGTGGAATGGCCAACACTGGTCAGAAGCCTGACCACAGTTATAATAATATTTTACAAGCACTTAAGAGAGTCGCAAATGTCGTCGGTGATTACAAATTAATTGCAAAAACCAAACGAAAAAACCTTGATTTGTTCTAGTGGTTCCATTTTTGCTAACCGCCCAATGTAGAAAATGGCATCTACACACACACAATTTTCGACAATGTCAAACCAATTTTAAAGTTCAGACCGACCCGTGTTGTACCCGCATACAGGGTGCAACACGGGTATATGGTACGGGTATGAATAATGAATGGTGTGAAAAACCCCTATGAGCATGAGGGCATGAGGTAAGGCACTACCAGCCTTGTTGTATCTGTACTTAGTCTGGAATGGGACCTGAGATAATGATACTAGGTCATGAGTTGCAAAAAAATTTGGATTTTTTTTCACAAAATGTTTAACCCTAAATCCATGGCCATGTGAAGCTCTCTAAAAAACATTTGAAGATATTATAAAATACTTGTTATCTTTAAAGCTAAGGTAGCTCTTGACCCCCCACTAACAATATAAAGAATAACTCCCAATGCAAATATTTCACATTTGCACGGGCTCTAATGGACGAGAAGTGTCAAGGAGGTGCATGGCTTGTCAAACATTTGTGACCGCACATATGAAGAAACATTGCTTACCAACTCTATAAATGTTTGCATTGAATTCAAACAAGGTGTGTTATACACAATGGCCCTATCATTCATTTTAATATCAATAATGGATATTGTATGATTGGTCATATGAAGGGGAAAAATTAAAAAATTAATTTATTTTAATATATATCATCATGTTGTTGGGAAAGAGAAATTGTCATGATTATTTTTTTGACATTGCATTAATTACAAGGAATCCAAAAGGGATCTCACATTAAATGACAACAAGTTCTAAGAACCTATCGAACCATTTTATAAAATTATTGCCAAACCAAAACCAATAATGAAATGTCGCAACGTGATTTTCAATTTTTTTGAGAATCTAATGATTTTTTCAATTTAAAAAAAGTGATCAAATATTCCCTTTTCATATTTATTTTTTCACGTATGTGAAAAAAATTTAACCAAAATAAAAGACTCATCATGACATGTGTATTTGAATGTTTTTAATCACATTGTCACATATTTTTTAAAATTCATAAATTTTTGTGTATGATGAGTGACTTAACCATTTTTGAAGAAGGTAGTTTCATATTTAGTTTTCTGTTTGGAAAGTTTTGGGTAACTTAGGAACTCAACATTTGGATGACACCCAAGGTTTGGCAATTTAATAAATAAACAAGGGGTGTGTCTTACCGTGGCCTTGCCATTTACATTAAAAAGTATCTTAAGGCAAAAGAAGAATTATGAAAATTCCAAAATATTTCACCATGCAAAAATACAATCTTCAAAAAAAATCCTCTAAAAGAAACCAAAATCCTTCAAGATATCATAACTCTAGAACTAATGTAAAGCTTCAAAACACCAGCCAAAATATCATCTTTCAAAAATCCTCATATAAAAATAGACCTACTACCTGGGTACCAAAATCCCTTAAACAACTATACTCTTATAATGAATCTAAAGGTGCGTTCACACTTGGTGTTAGGGACTCTAGTGTTGAGTCCCCTAACATCATGTTAGTCATTTAGGACTCAAACCTACCTAGCATAAAGATTTTATGTTAAGCTAACATTCACTTAACATTGAGGTATCGCCTATTTAACATTGCATGCCACCTAAGATGCCACCTAGATTTTCATTTAACACCGACTTAACATCAGGTGTGAATGCACCATAAACATAATATATCCTTGCCTTGTTGGTAGGCAAGGCCAATAAATAAATAAACAATCTTTGTATAAACAAACCCAAGTGCATGAGGATTGTATTGAAGGCACTGACTTGATGCAGGTGTGCCAGTTGCAGTTACTGAATGAAAAGTAATGGGAGCGCATGGAATGAATGAATTATAGATACCAACAAACGACTCCCACCCAACAACTACTTACTTCAAAGGATTAATTAAGTATTTCTTTATTTATTATTTATTAATTTATTTTTGTTGTGATGAGAGTGTTGCACCTGCCTGCCTGCCTGCCTGCAAGACAATTGCTAGGGGGTATAAAAATAAAAATAAATATAAAAATAAAAATATTTTCTTTGATGCTAAAGGACAAATCCATTACAAAGAGAAAAAGGATAGAATTGTGATTTCAGGTTTGAATTTCATTGTTAAGGTCACTTGGGTTTGGGTAGGGTTTAGGGTACATAGTTCCTATATGCATTGTGTGGGGAGCGTTTCATTCACCAATTCGAGTGTTTACCGAGCCTATGGCCAAGCCAAGCAAGGTTGCTAACTAGGAGCCGGAATTGGTCAAGCCCTGCCTACTCCCCAGTGTGAACAGCTCTTAGAGAATTGTTGCAGAATTGGCAAGGCTTGGTGATTACGTCTATAGAATTGGCACCCGTGGTGAACTGCCAATTCCACATCAGAATTAGTCTATTGAAAGGGTGAATAAGACCCAACAAGTGTTAATGTTATGTTATGCAACATGTATTGAGGTTGAACTCACTAGTTTATGGTGGAAAATGTATAACACTTGATCACATTATGTATCAATGAAAATGGCATGGCAAAGATGCAAGTCTTGGAATTAGGGCTGGGGATGGGGGAGAGGTTTTGCTTTTATTTTTCCTCTTTTCTTTTTATGAGTTTGACAAAGTTGGAATTGTTGAAAGCCAATTTAGAACACAAGTGGGTATTGGCCAAATTTGGGCAAATATATGATATTTCATATATCAATCTAGTAACCACTTGGTTTTTTTGTTTTTTTGTTTTAAATTTAATTCATCAATTAGGCCCACTAGTGATGATCCCCAACATTAATTAGCATTAAATGGAGACTATCCTAGGTGGCTAGGTGGTTTGTAGCATTTTTACAAAGTGTTGTTACAAGTGACAACCTAAGAAGAGTTGAGGTCTAGATGTGGCTTTTTCTTTTTTTTAATTTTTGAAAACCATGGAAAATCACTTAAAATCTCAATTTCTAGCGTTTCTTCTTTGTTTTGAAAAACAATTCACCAAGTGCAAAAAATTTCCATAAAAAAAAACATTGATGGTAAGCAATGTATTTTTTTCAATTTTGAAATGCAGTGAAAATGGCAATCATCGAAACAAAAAAATTTAACAACTTTTGGTTATAAATTAGATATGAAATAAAAAAACCTAAGGATCTTTTTGTATTCTTAGCTACCTACTATAATTTATTATAGAAATCTAACAATTTGAGCCATTCTTCATGGAAAATATCTTCTATAGTGTATAATTTTTAAAAATTCAAGTTGAGAATTGATAAAATTTGACAAATAAATAAATGGTGATAATATTATAAAAACTTCAAGAAATTTTAATATTGAAATTCCAATGACAAGAAATTTCAAGGAACTAATATATGGAAAGTTTTCATTATCTTTTGTTTGGTCATCCTTAGACAATAGATTCTACATAATCATTTGTATGGTTGTCCTTGGACAATTTTAAAGATGATTTATATTTACCGCATTTCCAAACCTAATTACTTCACTTCTTTCATAATAATTGTCTATTTTTCTATTAAATTTCCGAATAAAAATTTTCATTCCTTTTCCCTACCCACAAACATTCACATGAAAAGGTAAATTAATATGTGCCTTTTCATGTTCATGATATTTATATTGATCTGAATTAAATTTGACATTGGCATTCACATAAATAATTATGAGCTATTGAAAACCATATGGAACATAAAAGAAATAAAAAATTACTCATCTTTGGTAGTGCTTATTAACATAAAGCGATACCAATTTGTAGTCATTTTAAAATATTAATATAATATAAGTGTAATCAATATTATAACATTTAGATAATGGTACAAATATGAGTAGTGAGGAGACCAAAACCAGCAAATACGGAATATGAATATTGTTATCATGTAAAAACACATTACACCTTAAACTTTATGCAATTCAAATTTCAAAAAATCAATTATAACTAAAGAAATAATCAATACTAAATGAAACATAAAACCAACCTCTTCTAATTCATCTTCTAACATTTTAACAATACCCAACACATAAAATCCTAATTGTACTATCATGTGTAACTCATATTAATTTCATTTTCTTTCCCATTGTAAGGTAGTTGGTAATGAATATATTATGAAGTAATCTACCAAATCCCATAATTGGTTGGTCTAATAAATGATATTATGGACATTGAACTTTCATATAATTTTCATATAACCCACTTAATTCAAATGATAACCCCAAAAGCTTGATAGTTGCACCAAATTGGTAATATGTTTAATTTCTAACACCATTGTATTTATACCATGTTATATATATTTTTTAATTATATATTTGCCCCGCACCACTAGTGTCAGTCAACTATGTATGTTATAAAATATATAAATGTGTTAAATGGCTAGGAGGAATGGTGGGTGTTTGAGGAATGGAAATATATTTGTATTGTTTATGTTGTTGTGCAAATGCAATTTCATTTGCGGCAAAATATAAATAAATTGCTTTGGGTTGAGTCCAAATGTTATATCAACTACATACGTTATTATGAAAACCCTATAAGATGAATTGTTTAGATATGTTACATGACACTTGCATAAATGTATAATAAATGTTTGACATTAATTGTGTTAATTAATTATTGCATGGTCTCAATTGGTAATTCTTTCATTAAATGTGTTTTTGGATCATAGATTTTGAAGATAGTGTGCAATGCACACTAGTAGCAAAAACATGTATTTTGATCGATAGATCCAATGATTGTTATTTATTAATTTTTTAAAGACAATTGTTTTGGTTTATATGTATAATACTTATGATTATGTATGTGTGTTATTAATAACCTAATGATTGTATCAAATGTTGGTCATTCAACCATTCATTTGGATTAAAAATGATGTTTTCATCATTTTTAATTAATTGGAACTCTTTGTGCTAGTAATTAGTAACATTATATTATAATATAATTAAATGAACACCTTTTTTTGTTATAGGATTTGAATTTGGGCAATGTTTGTGTTTAATTATTATATTTTGTTTCGTTATATATATATTTGAAATATGTGTCACCACTTTCAACAATCCATTTTTAAAGTTAGTTTTGCATAAGTTTTGGATAATAATATCTTTAAGGATCATGAATCCATCTATGGAATGTAAACATTGTAATCTTTTCAAAAATCTCAAATTTAATGTTTTTCTTGTATACTTTTTTTTATGTACATGTACATGTGATCAAACCTTGGATCAAATAAAACATTTAATTTGTGATTAAAGCCGAAAAAAATTAATGATTATTATGCGTGCTTCTTACTTAACAATAACTGAAAACATGCACAAAGCTCTAATGGCTTGTACCATGTGACATAAAAACTTATTCACTCATTAAGAACATCCAAAACCAAGCTCAAGAAAAAGATCAAACATCCCACAAGCCACTGCGCACAAGTTCATTACATGAAAGCCACATATATGTGGAGAACACACCTTAATCCAATGCCACACATCAATCCCACTTTTCCATCCATTAAACAAAAATGGGGGAACATTAACATCCTTGATGTTTGTTTCATGTCCTCAAAACATAATTCATGCATTCTAGTATAAGGTATTAATTTAGAACACACAAATGAAACAATCAATATAAATGAAATAGGTTTGCAAATTGTACAATCAACAAGTAGTTGTGTAGAAAACCATTTTTTTTAAAAACCAATAGTTAATGCATCATTTGTTGTAAAAATCACCATGATAGATCTAACATCAATAGACTATAACAAAAGAAAAATTGTTTCGCTACAAACAATGCCAAAATCTAGAAGAATGTGTAACTTCGAAATAAGAGGGATTTGTGATTTTACAAGGTAATTGAATTTGTGTTTTTGGTAAGAATGTGAAAAAGTGGCATACATTTGACACATCACAAAAAAAGAATTCAAAAATATATATAAATTAATTGATCAACTAAAATGTGAAAAATCATTTTCAAATCTAAACATACTTTGGTGATCAATACTTTGCATATTGCAACTGCATAAGTTTCAACTCTTGAAAACATAGAAAAAATTTGATCATGATATTTAAAATATTAATTTTTTTATTGTAATTTTTTTTTGGCACCATAATAGCATCTCAATGTACAAAACATCACATCATCATCATTGAAAAACCAAAAAAAAAATCTTAAAATTTACAAATGTTAATTCCCACCATAGCTAAAAAATTCATTTTGTTGTTATGTTTGCTTTTGCAAACCTTCATGTGTTTGATTGTTTTTGGGGCAATATCATTTTTGGTTGGAGATTGTGGAGTACATTTATCACATTATATACCTCGATAATCCCACCCATACTTCCACCCACAAAACCATTCAAATCAAACTTAATAAGTTACCACCTATGACACCATTGAAAAACCTATTAATAAAAATTTGTCAAACACAATTTATTTTGACAAACTATTTCAATAACCATTTGCAAACCACCTTTCTATGGTAGCTAATTCCACCATTTAAACTCTACTTGTAAATAACAACCATTGACCCTCTTACTCCTCACACATTTTGTAATAAAAATTTATTAGGAAAATTATCCAGACATGTACTTCGTGAAATGGCTCCCCACTTACTTATACATAATATGGTGACTATCGAGACCATGATCTAGTGGTTGCCCTTTATCACACACGAACAACCACCACAGAACATCACAAACCATTATAATGGTGTTGCTACATACTATTGAAAAATGGGTGGTATGTCAAATGTTTTGCTACAAGTTTTTCAATAGTTTTGGTTCCTAATAATTTAACCCCTAACTATATGGACTTGACAAAACAAAAAACTTAACAAGGAACAATAACTAAAAGTTTTTTTAAAAAAAAATCATGATGTAAGCAAAACATGAAATGGAATAGTATTACAACTTATGTTGGTAAGATTGGAAGGTGGTGCCATTGAGACTTGTAGATGTATATTATCACATGGAACCTTCTAAAGCATCATCAACCTTTTAAAAAATTCCATCAATTACATCTTCTAATGATTTCTATCAACTATCCTTTAAAAAGTTTTTGCCAATTATATCCTTTAAAATCTTTTGTAAAGTGTCCTTCTAAAGGTTTCTACCAACTACATTTTCTAGAAGTTTCAATCAACTATTCATTAAAAAGTTTCCACCAACTAAGTTTTTTAAAAAACTTACAAGCACGTTACTTTGATATTTCTAAAAACTTATTTTGATGTTTAATGTTTGTGACACCCTCATTATGTTGTTTGGATACCAAACGCTTGAATAAAATCTAAAATAAAATAAAATGATAGAAACAAGTTTTAAAATTTGCAAATTTCTAGCTATTTAAAAAAAATTCACCATAAACATGAGCTTAGAATAATTGCATTCAAAAGAGGGGCAAATTTACATGGAAGAACATATGCATTCACGAAAAAAAATTTCCATGTCATTATCTATTCAATTTCAAATAAATAGCCACAAATCATCTTGTAAATTCCAAGTTCAAACCATACAAAAGTCTTTCACATAAACATGGCAAGGTGGTGTTTTCAAAAATCAATCAATGGGGTTACAAAAATGTCCACAAAACAAAATATATTGCATATGAAGGAAAACAAAACTTTTGCATGACAAAGAAAACCAACAATAAGGAAATTTGGCAAAAGGATGTTCCAAATATTTTTATTCATAATAGGAATAACAAAAGATAATATACTTGCAAATATAAAATCCTTCAACCTTTTCAATTTCAATAAAAACTCAAGTTATTCAATTTACAGGGTTCAAAATGTATGGAAGTACAATTTAAAAAATCGTTGTATCTTATTAAACTTAAGAATGTATTTTCAAAAAACTAAGAATAAATAAATGATTAAAAGTAAAAAAAAATGTATTGGGTGTGATCATAGTCAAACGAACCAAAAACCATGTTAGATGATTGAAAAATTGCCAATTTTTTCAAACATATTTATGTTATGCCACTTTAATGTCCTGTTGATCAAAAAAAATCATGCTAAATGATTTATATGCATGTTGAAGAATTCCAAAAAAAAATTAATTTAAAAATTTGAGTTTTGGTTTTAGTAAAGGATTTTTGAACTTGAACATCCCAAAATTTGTTTTATTCAACATTAGGTTAAGGACTATTTTAATTAAGAAAATTTGATGGGAATTTATTTGAAATGATGATAACCTACCATCCACATATGAAAAGCACTCATAATTTAAAAATTGCGGTACTTGAAAAAATTTTAAATTAAAAATATCATTTCAAAAATTTCAAATTTTAAGAGTCATTTGCTAGATGTAAATGGGTCATAATGTGTATGACATATGAACAAATTTATGGCTTATGGTACAAAAAACTAAAGCTTAAAGTAATTATCATATTTTAGCATGATATAAAATTATTATCATTTTTCAAGATGAAATATAGAATTTAATAGAATTTGTACACTTTTTTAAAAAATCATTTATTCAAAAAGAGTTAACACAAGTAATATAATTTATTGGGGGACTTTTTAATATTTTTAAAAACATGTTGCAAAAAAAATCTTTCAAAAATTTCTTTCTATGAAAAAATCAAAATCTTCAAAAAGGCCCATTTGTGGTTGAGTCTTTTATCACTGATGGCTTGTTTGACTATGATTGCACCCTATCCCTTGTAATGGATGTAAAATTGTGTTTGAAATTTTTTCAAAACAAAATATTTAATGCCAACTCAAATATGAGATTTACAAATAATAGGCCATGATATAAAAATATTACATTTTTTAGGGCATCATAAAAAAAATATTTTATTTCATATTTGTTTAAACATTTTTAACACTTGGAGGGGTCATTTCCTTTTCTATTATAAAATTACACGAGTAAAAATATAAGGTCCTATATATTGATTTTTGGGTTTTAAAAAAAAATTAATAATTTTATTATAAAACTATGTTTATTCTAAAAATTGAAATATAATAAATATAAAATATGCATTTATTATAGGTATTAGTTGTTAGTAGGTTCAATTATTTTGATGGAGAGAGTATAATTTGTAGTGAAGGTTCATAATAAACATAGTAACATTAATGGGGATGTGGTATTACTTGGTCAAGATGAAGAGTTAATGAAAGCCCAAATATAACAACTTGGTGGTTTGTTTATTTATAATGCACAGCTTGTTAACTTTGATTTAAAAACCCAAAATCATCATTTATTCATTCCCATGGAAACAAATCAAAATGTTCATTGTCTATAATGACAATCTTTGTTAATGCTAAACATGATCATCACCATAAAAAATGTGGTATAGTATAAAAATGTTTGTCAATGTGTTTTAAAAAACTAAATTTGAACATTTCATGCATGCAATTTACTTAATCACATGTAATCTATTTATTTTTTCATTGCTTCTTATACCTATAGTTAAAATTTAAAAGTCAAACAAATATACGGTGCCAAAATTTAATGCAAAAATGAAATTTACGTTAATTTTATAGTGGTTTAAATATGTGGACCTTATAAATGTAGATAATAATAATATGAGAAAGATTAAAGCTCTTGCAAATAATACCTTACAAACAATACCCTTGTTGATGCAAATAATGAGAAAATTAACATAGAGTGACCCTTGCAAGACTTAACACATATTTTACAAAAAATTGCACTGCAATTTAGTAGATTTCATTCTTACTTGCTATCAATCCGAGAAGGTAAGAAAATTTTATTGAAATAAGTTGAAATTTTAATATAAATACACATTATATAAATATATTTCATCATTCAATGTATAATAAATTTATGATGAATTATTTTTATTACTCTGTACTTACATTTAAAATAGACAACTCAAGTGAAATTCTTTTTCCATTTTTTCATGTTTTCAGCCATCTACATTAAATATTTATTGACAATGTTTAAAAACAAACCAAAAAATCAACCTTTTGCACTTTTTGCACTTGTCATAATTAATGCTTTACAAACTCATTTATGCCAAGGTCCATAAAGTTAGTTAATTTTTTATTTGTAAATTTCAAGTCAAAAAATGAAAGATTTTGAATCCATTTCTTTCAAAAATTAAATAATTTGATTATGATGGTTAAATTAAGTGACTAGTTTGATATGCATTATAAGTTTGAATGAAAGTCTCAAGTGATGCATAAGTGCCTTGGATATTAATGGTGCAAAATTTTGTTATTGCGAATTAGGATTCCAAATCTTGTAACAAATTTATGCATGTTTAATGTATTATGTTTGTGAAATTTATATTTGGTAGTGGAGAATCACATGGGATTTTATTGCCCAATTTGATAATAACAAGTTGAATATTGCATGAGATTTTGATTGAGGAAGGAATTAAAATTAAGTTGAGGGTTTTTCTTGAAAAGTAAAATGGAAGATCAATTTGGAAAATTAATAACTCCTAGCCTTTTATAACATTATTGAATGGCATTTGATATGTTATTTGTTTACATAAATTTTGAATGAATCACATAGGTAACAAAACCACAATGAATACCATAATATTTTTTTAGGTTTGACAATAATTAAATTATTTTGAAAAAAGTCAAAAAAAATAGAAATTACTTGTTTGGAATGCTAAAACTTAAGGAAATACTATATGGATGGGGAAAGTTTTGGAACTATAGTAATTATTTGTTGTGCCTCAATTTTCTATTGCACCACCTAGTTTTTTTTTCCATAGTGCCTAGGGTTTGGGGATTGTAAATGTGATGTTTTGCATGAGGTAGATGTGATTAAAGTTGAAGAGGATCTACACAAGGTAGTGATAGAAGATATGAAAAGAAGAAAGTTCTAAAGGTTAAAACATAAAGCAAGAATTGAAAATGTGAGCTTCTCAAGTGGAGACAATTAAATCCATTGTCAAGGCAAAGGTGAAGAGAACCAAAGGTGTTAGTGTTGAAGGTGTTAAAGTATTCACACCAAATTACAAATTTTGGAATTGCACAAATGCATCATACACATCTCCTAACATGTTAATATGAACCAAATGGATGATTGTCATTCAAAATATCATCATCATTCATGATATTAACCAAATTTGTTAAACATGTTTAAAACTTATGATTTTTAATGAAACATATTGTAAAAATAATATGCAATAAAAATATGCATGTTTTTTTGTTGAAAGGTGTCAATGTTTAAATCAATGAATGTTATGTCATAAATTGACATGGAAGTTGCCTCTCATTTGGTCCAAGGTTTAAAAAACATTCACCTTTCAAATGAGAAGTGAAAGTTGGAATTGATAAGTTAGATTCATAAATAACATCACAAGAAAATTATAAAATTATTGAATAATGGTTCAATTGTTTGGAGAAGTAAAAAAGAAATTTCGAACTAAATAGTCAAATGAAGAAATCCTTTGACCTCTTGTAGTTTGCTCAACTATAACTTGGTTTTCATTTGCCCTAGTCATTGATTAAATCGTCCATATTTTGATCCATTTCATCATTTGGATTATAAAACATTCAAACTCCATCTTCTCCAATGCATATCACATGTTTGTCCCATGTATTTCCAAAGATTTGGTTAAAAGGTGAAAATTTGACCCAAGGCACATTAAAAAAAAAAATGTTCATTGAACTCACATGACAACATTTAAGCAAGTTTCAATAACCATTATATTTACCAATTCATTTTGCATCTTTTGATTTAATTTGTTGAATTCCAACAAAATAAAAAAATGGTGGATCAAAAATTAATTAAAACAAAAAGATATTGTAATTTTATAGTAAATATTTTTTTAATGTAAAAAAAAACATGTATACAATATAACAAAATATCCATTTATAACTTAGTCCTTAAACAACCAACAAACATTATGAACCTATAAAATTGTCAATATATGTTGTCCAACAAATGTTTCAATTATAATACAAATTTATTTGTATTAGTTATAGTTCTTTTTACACAAATAACTATAAGACTTCAAAGTCAGGAATGAGTTTTTATGACATTGATAGACAAGGTGACATGCACATTGACAAAAGATAATTGGTTTGTTTGAATTTCATGGCAAAATTGAATGGGGTCTTGTCATTTATTATGTTCAATTGATGGATATAACTATTAACTTTGATATGTCTTTGTTATTTGTAAATAAAAGTTAAAATTGGAGTGAGATTTCCTTCCTTATGAATCATCATCAATTTGGAAAGCTTGTTACAAACTTATAATTTTGAAATAAAGAAACCCATTCATTTTTTTATAAAAAAATTATAAAAATGATGAAATGTTAGTCCATGGTACAATGGAATCACCACCAAACAATAATGCAAAAACAAAAAACAACTATCGACAACTATCTCAAGTGTTAGAATTTGTCACATCATGTTTTTGTAAGTTCCATTATTCATATTCATCATTGATGTTCATGTTTGGAAGATCAAAACATGATGAATGTGAAATGCATGTTGAATATTCAAAATGGAGCAATATGGTGAAACAACACATTATAACATTTTTTAATGATTGTCATAATGCAAAATTCATGTTCCTTTTCAAGCATGAGATTCATTTGTGGTCATGCACAAATATAATTTTATTACAAAAAATATAATTCCTCCCAATAACAAACCACGTAAATATGTGTAATGAATTTTTTACAATTTCTTCTCATTCAACACCACACCCTAAAGTATAACAAATTTGAAACATTTCACCTATCACACATAGCTTGTAATTTATTTTGGAAGCCCATTCATAAACTAAAGGTGCACCAACCATTTAATTAATCAAGCTTCTAGTTCCTTTGAAAAGCCTTTGTTACATGTCATATGCATGAGGTTTAATGGCTCATTGTGAATTTGGTCCCATTATTTCTCCTTTACAAAATCATGTGGATATAAAAATATAACATAATTTAATTCATTAACTTTGAAAGAACACTTAATGAAATGAAATACATATTTGATTTGATTTGATTTTTTTTTTGGTTAAACAACACACCAATATCCTTTTCTTTTGAACTTGACCTTGTTGTTTTGTATTTCAAAATTTGTTAAAAAATATGACATGGTTTATTAATCAATGGTAAAATAAAATGAAAATAAAGAAATAAAATAAAGATTCCAAAACCTTAAAATATGAAATGGGTGGGGAAAAAAGAGATTGAAATGATCATCTTGTTTATGTTATTAGCTTATGACATTGCATCTTACCCTTCATCAAATATTTACCAACACCAAGCCTTGATCGCCTTATGTTTGCCAATTGAAGTTTGTGAAATTGGTTTTGCATATGCTTTGTGTGATTTTGGTATTACATAGTTTAAGCATTATTTGCACTATGTGTGTTTAAAGTGGTTGTGAGGGCTAATTTGTAAGAGAAAAATCATTGAGATCATCTGCAAACAACACTAATTGAACAAAAAAAGTGTAAAGAGGATGATTAAAAAGCAATAAATGAATAAATAAATACATAAATAAATAAATTGCTATGAAGATCTTAAGGATGTTAAAGCATAATATTTACACTTGAAAATGTTATAAAACATCGCAATTTGCAATTTTGTATACCTAATCTTGGATTAAATTTGTAGTATTGAATTTTGATTAATTATGGAGGTGGCCGGAAAACCCTACATTTTGATAGGATAAAATCCCAAGGCTCTTCATGGATGTAATAGGAGAGTTATCTGTAAGTTGGCTGTGTCTTTGGTCCCTAGTTTGAGCCTCTAATCCCCTGTTTCATCCACGATTTGAGTGTAGTTGTAATAATGCAAGCCAAATTGGGTACCAGTTCATGAAACTGGGTATCAGTTTCAGGACATTTTGCAAGTAAGAACATTGGCCTTGTCATTTGATTGTGACAAAAGGCTTTTGATTAAATTAATGCAAAGAAAGATTCTGATCAGCAGTTTCAGGCGCAAATAAGACAAAATTCCAAAACTTGGGGTTAAAAAAAAAAACTCCTATGAGGACAAAAGTTAGGTGAGATAAACTTTAGTTTGGTCCCCTGTTTTTTTCTCCTGTCTACAACTGTGTTTCATCCTGACTTCTGATTTTTGTAAATTAAATGGGTTAACAAGGTACCTATTATTTCTACCTACAGAGTTTCTAAATATTACAAAATAAATAGATAAATAGATAAATAAATAAATAAAAGATTGCACCAAAATCTAGTGGAGCCCATTTATTAATTATTTAGCCCTTGTGTATTATTGACTCAGTTTAAAAAAATAATGAACTTAATATTATTTTCATCCTGACTTCTCACTTTTGTAAATTAGGTTGCAACTTACAGGGTACCTAGTTCCTCCCTAGTTTCTAAATATTCAAAAAGTAAGTAAATAAATAAATAAATAAATAAATAATTTGGATGAACAGGGACCTAAATCTAGTGGACTGTGGAGCTCAATTAATTAATTATTTTAATTTAGGACTTCTGTTTTGGCTTATTTTTAAATAAATAAATATAATAATATTATACCTATGCTTGTTTGTGGTTGTTGTTGTATTATTATTATTGTTATTATTATTATTATTATTTTGTGGAGTTAATTTGGAAATTCGCAAAAGTTGCCGCGCGGTTGACTGCGCGGGCTTCTTAGCGGGAGAGACGACGAGCGGGGAGCGAAGAAGGAAGCGAGCGAGCGAGCGAGCGTGAGGGAAGAGAAGCGCGCGCGCGCAAGAGAAAGAGAAAAGAAGCGCCTCCCTCCCCGCACGCGCGAGAAGCAATCAATCCTGCAGGTACTTATTGTAATTAGTTTTGGACTTTTTTGTGATGATCTTCTTCTTCCCGTTGATGTCTTTTTCGCATTTGAAATTTTTCCTTATTTTTTCTCTGCTTTTTTTCTTTATTTTTTCCCCTCACCCCCGGGGGGGGAGGGAGCGGAATCGCGGACGCTGGTTTGAAGTCTGATGCGTTTGGGGTGTGTGTTTTCTTCGCTTTCCCTACGTCTCTCACACTCAATATTGTTTCAGTACTAGTTTGTCGCAAGCTTTTTTCTTCGTTGTGTTGTCTTATGCGAAAGAGCTTTTGTAATCCCTATTATTCTCATCTTCCTTGCATTGCTTTTCCCTGCCGCCTGCTTGTTCCCTTTGTTTCCCCTGTGATTTTCTTTGTCTTTTTTTTCACCCCCTCTTTGGTTTCCTCCTCTCACTCAATCAATCTTTCACTTTGGTTTATCCACTTACTCGTGCTCCTGTTTCCTCTCTATGTATTGAGTGTCGAACTTTTGTTTTTGGCCAGGGTTACAACAACAACAACAACAGACTTTTGTTCGTAATCTTCGACTGTTGTTGTTGTACTACTTTTCTTGTCAAGTTGGGCAGGGTTTACATCAAATAAACGGCGGTGAAGGAGGTTTCCGGGATTTGCAATATCCATCAATCATGCTCTGTATGTATGGACGTATGTATCCCGATCACTGGCTGCCTGGCTGCATCCCCCTGTCTGTTTCCGCAGTCTCCGCTTCCACGCTCCGTGATTTGTGGCCGTTTCTTCCCTGTGTTTTGACCTGTCTCTTCTTTGATCGCAGTTTTTTATCAGGCGGTTTACGCGATCCTCCATGCTTTGTGTGAGCAAGCTTTTTCCTGACGACACGGTGATGGTGCGGGAACCGTGAAGAAAAAGGAGAGGAACAGAACAACTTCAAGTCGTTTTACAATCGACTTGTGACAGCCTATTGCTTGCTTTGCTTCTTGGTTCGCTCTTCTGTCTTGTGCCCCGCTCTGGTGATCTATTGCTTCTTCAAGAAGTGCTAATTCAGTGCAATCTGCGAGAACTGCGAGAAGCTCTCCTTTTTTTTTAATCTCGAGAAAGCTTCTTCTCACGACGCTTGGTGTTCGGTGTTGCAACAGCCATTACACTTTCTCTCGGCGGGTATGCTAATCAGCTCTCTCTCTCTCTCTCTCTCTCCACTTTGCTCTCCTGGTCTTCGTGCTCGGTCGCGCTTATTTTCGCTACTTCTGCCAGGTTCTCTTTAGTGAACTGTATCTTCTCATACCTGCGTGGGAAGCGGCCATGTTTCGCACGATCCATTTACCAGTGCTTTCGATCGTTTCCACTGGCTGGCTGGCTGTCTTCTTAAGGTGGATCTACTTTGCCCTGGTCTGTGTTTGGTGTGGCGGTTTACACACATTCTTTTTTTTTTTGGGTCTTGCAGGAGATATCGTCGGTGGAAGTGGAAAAGGCAAGTGCAATGCCAGCGGGTGTAGGAAAGTGGAAGGGACTACAATGATCGGGTGTAGAACCAGAACTCTCATGCTGCCCTACGTGTTCTAGATGATCTAGTTTTTGGGTTTCCTTCAAAGAAGGAAAGAAACCCTCGAGCATGGTGGAGAATGCAATGCCCTGTAAGGTGAGATGACCCATGCCCTACCTGTAAAAGATACTAGAAGAGGAATCCCTTGTGTTGTCCTAGTTTAGTTAGCTTCTCTCTCGACCCTTTTTGAAACTTTGAGTTGTTCTAGGAGCCTTACCCAACTGCACAACAACCCATCACAGCATTTTTTCCCCAATCTCAGGTTACTAGTGTCAATTGTCTTCAATGAGAAAAGCATCAAAGCTTACAGAAAGTTTCCTCATGGCTTTGACACCAATTTAGCAGTACAGAGCATTCATCTCAGTGTGCAAAACATTTGAGCTGTACCATGTATGGTAAGGGAGAGAATTACAGAAGAAAGTCATATCATATGGTTATATGTGTTGCTGGTTTCTCAGCTGTGTAGAATGAAAATCCACCTGGGAAATTTTTGCATTCAGGGTTTCATTCCACAGCTGAGATACCAGAAAAACGTCTATACAAGATTTTGGGTGTTTATTGATCCAAATGCAGAATGTTAATTCACAATCAAGATGAGCACAAGTCTTCTAACATGAAGAGGTTTTGGTATGGTGCAACAACACTTTGACTTGTGTGCTTGTTTTTGGGGCAGGTTCTGTCTAATGGGCAAGATCCTTTTGTTGAATTTCTTACCATGCACAATGGGATTAAGGTGTCAGAGAGGATGAGAGATGTATCACCTGTCCAATGCACCTGATTGCCTGTAAATGAGGCCTGGTGAATGCTCGATATGTTTGCAGTAAAGTCAAGAGAGACATCTATCTTGGAGTCCAAAATGTCTGCTACTAAATGCCCTGTCCGGAGCACTCTGGAAGAAATGTTGGACTCAATCAAAATGGTGAATGATGAAGATAGGGATGTCAGTTTTGATGACAAGCAGAAAGACCTGCCACCTGCATTACCCCAAAGGCCAATTTCGAGAGCTCGTTTGCCATCAACTGTGCGAGCCAGGAAAGCTCTTAGTGCGACTCTGGAGAATATTGTTGTACGTGGCAATGAAACAGGTGAAGTGACCAGTAGGACTGCTGATATTACTGAGGAAAGATTGGTTGTGCATGCACCCTCTTTGTACAAGGATGAAACAACTGCTTCTGTCAAGAGCTTCAACAATTCAGAGGAATGGCAGCAGATGGAAGTTTCTGATACTTCCACTGCAGTTGCTAGAACTCATAGGCCTCTTGTTGAGAATATGTCCACATTCAGAAGTGAGGAAGACGGTCATGTGTATGTGGGGTCCCCCACGTTCATATCTGCTGTTGCCAGAAGTACAGAGATGAGGGAAGCAGAAGGAGTAGAATATGGAAGAAATGGCACTCATGGAGATGCTGTGGAGACCATGGTTAAGATTCAAAGGAGCTCATCTGCTGACGTTCTTACACAATGCTCTGATAAGTCAAGCTTCAGTTTTCAGACATCACAGGACCCTCCTGCCCCAGTTATCTCTCCTTCTACAGGGCACAAAAAGTGGAAGGATGATGGCACTCCCTGCCTGAGAAAGGTTTGTTGTATATGAAGCAGCTCTGCACCATGGAAAGCCTGTATCTGTTTTCTAAGATTGCATACCTTCAATTTTTCGTTAGCAGAATCTTATGTGCAGGCAGTTCATTGTGAAGGTTTCAGGTGATCTTACAGGATCTTGTTTATTGTGCAGAATCTTCGTGTATGGTGCTTATCAAAGGAAAACATCTGGATTTCTGGGGTTGTCCTCTCTGCAGAAGGCACACAGGCTGTCATTCGTACTTCTGATGGTCAAGTAAGGGCATGCTCTTGAATTGTGTTTCGCACAGGATATCTTGAAGGCGTGAATGTCTAAGTAGATCCCTGTCTGAGAGCACTTTGGTCTGCAGCTCATTACAGCAAGTTCGGGAATGCTTCAACCGGCAAATCCTGATATACTGGAGGGAGTGGATGACCTTATCAAGCTCAGCTACCTCAATGAGCCTGCGGTTCTTCATGATTTGACCCATAGATATGCACAAGACAAGATTTATGTGAGAGCCAATACCTCACTTATTCCTGCATCCAAAATTATTTGGGGTTATCCTTGTGCATCCACTACAAAAGAATATTCATCAACCTGCAAATATCTGTTTTCTTCATGGTGAATCTACAAGTGGACCAATTATGGATGTTTCCTCAGTTCTGGCATTCCAGATGGTTGCAAGAAGTTTTTTGCACCTGCTTATGTGCCTTTCAGATTGGGCTTGTAGATATGCTAACCAACATTCCAATTGGTTGTGCAGACTAGGGCAGGTCCTGTTCTGATAGCAATCAACCCTTTCAAGAAGGTGCCCATCTATACTGCAGATTTTGTTCAAGCTTACCGGAGAAAGACAGGGTCAAGCTTGCAACCTCATGTATACATGACAGCAGATACTGCCTTTGGAGCAATGGTCAGAGGTGTGATTTGTTGCACTGGCTATTGAGTGAAAATAGTTGAGATAAAATAAATCATGTGAGATGTAAACCGATCCTAGTGTCTAGGTGCTCTGTGTCTTTGCAAAGCAGTATGTTGCTATCATTTGTCCTACAAGGGTTTAAGTAGTGTTGCCTTGATTTTAACTCCAACATCATTTTGATATGTGCAGAGGGAATCAACCAGTCCATCATCATCAGGTAATTATATGGGTGATTTGACACTTCTGTTATTGTTATTTCTGTGCTCCAGCTGTCCTTGAAATGTTTTGATCCTTTGGAACTTGAATTGCTATCTATACAGTTGCTACATATTGCTTCAAAGCTGTAGTGTAACTTTGTGCACAGCTCTCAATTGTTCCTGACTTTCTGATTCTGTGTGTGTGCTTGAACATGAGAAAATAGACTTACAAATTGTGCTTCAGTGGTGAGAGTGGTGCAGGGAAGACAGAAACTGCTAAGATTGCCATGCAGTATTTGGCTGCTCTTGGAGGTGGTGGTGGGCTCGAAGATGAAATTTTGCAGACAAATCCAATTCTGGAGGCCTTTGGCAATGCTAAAACTCTCAGAAATGACAATTCAAGCCGATTTGTAAGCAGTTTATTTACCTTACTTGATGTTGGTAATTGACCATTGTTCCAACCTTGTGTCAATATTCACCTCTTTGATTGTAAAACACAGTGCTTAGTTTTATCAAACATCAAATTGTGGCAAAGTCTGGGACTATGGATAAGCAATGCAAGTATACTAAGGTTCTCACTGTTAAAATCAATAGTATAGAATAATCAGCTGCATGCATGTACTATTGCAAATAAGTGTAGTCACCTGCAAGGAATTTGTTTTTGGGGATGAGTTTGAAGGTACTTGTGAAGAGTACTTGCAAAGGGTGTGATTTTATTTCTGGCTTCACAGGGGAAATTGATTGACATTCATTTTGATAATTCTGGAAAGATTTGTGGAGCGAAGATTCAGACTTGTAAGCCATCTGCCGTCTCTCTTATATTTCTGATTTAGTTTTGATGTTTGTCTGAGCTGAAGGGTCAAGGCCTCATTCAATTGTGTTGCTGCTAAGGTTTTGGTTCAACATCTGTTACTCTAACCTCATTTTCTGGTGCCCTGCACCCGGTGAACCTGCTTGCTCAATTCATCTGCAAGAAGATTTACTTGAAAAGGTGTGTGTACTCGTCTTTGGATCTAGTAGGAATCTTAGACTTGGTTTTTTCTTGTCCATTTACCTCTAGGAGCGTGACCTAAATTCACAGAGATCCGTTGTAAAAGGCCTAAGTTGCAACTAGCTAGTTTTCATGAAATAAGAGTGTATTAGGATGTCATGTATATGCTTTAAGAAGACACCAGGTGTTATGGTTAGTCTTCCCCTTCCACCTTCTCTGACATTCTTGCATTGAGGTTGACGTATTTGAGTGTTTGAGTTAAACATCCCTTTTTCTGATTTGGCTTCAGTCCAGAGTTGTACAACAAGCGAGTGGGGAAAGATCATATCATGTTTTCTACCAGCTCTGTGCCGGAGCTGATCCTGGTTTGCAAGGTGATTTTCTCCTTAGTTTGCGAGCTTCATCCAAGATAGCTCATTAATATAAAAGCCACCACTAGTCCAAAGAGCATCGGAGAGATTCTATGTCCCTACCAAGAATGCATGAGATTGATGAAGCAATTTGATTCTGGCAATGTGGAAGTGAGACTTCCACAGGAGCATTCCTAAAGGGAAAAAAAGCTACTGTTTGACTCTTTGTTTTTGATGCTTCAGAGCGTGTGAAATTGCGGCCTGCTCAGGAGTATCACTATCTGAATCAAAGTGACTGTTTGTCAATTGACAACATTGATGATGCTGAGCAGTTTCATATCTTGAGGGTATGTTGAACTAACTGGTTGCACTACCGAGTGTGAGATGCAATCAATTTGGTGTTGCATGCCAAAATATTTCCTACAATAATTGCTTGTCATGTATTTGAAAGAGGTTATATGGTGATGGAAGTATCTGGATGAAGGAAAGCAAATTAGTGCACGTTCTTTAGAATTCAGTGCTGATTACTGCCAGAACGTGCGTTTCTTTCCCAAGACGGTTTGCTTGGGCTAAGGCTGGAAGAGACGGTGACACTTGTGAACATGAGGGGTGCAGAGGGCTATGAATGTAGTGCAAATTAGCACGGAGGATCAGGTGGAGGTTTTTCAAATGCTGTCAGCTGTGCTTTGGCTTGGAAATATCACCTTTCACATCATGGAACATGACAATGTGGTTGTTGATGACAATGAGGGTAAGGCTGGAGATTTTGTAGCTGTGTGCTTTTGCTAAACTTCTGGTGCTATCATTTGAACAATGGGTTTATACAAGAGTCAACTTTGCTTGTATGGAACTCATTCCTTTGGATGAGGCCCATTGTACATGGTATGTTCTGGTTTACTGACTGGATTACACTGTCTTGTGAGGTTCTTTGTGCAGCGGTGGAGGTAGCAGCAGGATTACTTCACTGTGAGGTTAGTGAGCTAATGACAGCACTTTCCACACGCAAAATTCGTGCAGGGGGTGATGACATTTTACAAAGACTAACATATGAACAGGTTGGATACTCTTCTTGAATCCATTTCTTTTACTTCCTTGATTGCCTCTTTGCAACATACCTTTGACAAAGTAAATTGGGTCCCTGGTTTTTATCATCAAGTACTCAAAAGTAGGGAGTGGATAAGCCAGTTTGTGTTGTTGCTTGCAAAGCATGTATGTGACTTGTTGTGGAGACATATATAGATGTAGTGATGTGAGTCAAGTGTAGCTGATGTGGTGTCTTTTGTATGTAGGCAATTGATTCACGAGATGCACTTGCCAAAGCTATCTATGCTAGCTTATTTGATTGGTTGGTAGACCGCATCAACAAATCACTGGAAGCTGGCAAGAGGCGCAGTGGCCGAACGATTAGCATCTTGGATATTTATGGCTTTGAATCATTTAAGGTAGAGATGATGGACTTTTCATGTGCATCAATGGTTTTTTGTGAGCCTCAAAATGTGACCACTCTTTGCTCTCTCTGCCATGAATAACAAGGTTCGCATGTTTCAGGAAGTGAAAGCAGAATTGTGGGTTTTTGCCAGGAGTGATGTATCAAAAGTACATTCTGGCATTGCACAGTAGCAGGTGGCAAATGGATTGCTACAGTGAGTTTCTAATCAACTGGTCAATACATGTATAATTGTGAATGCAGAGGAATAGTTTTGAGCAGTTGTGTATCAACTATGCAAATGAGAGGCTGCAACAGCACTTTAACCGCCACCTATTCAAGCTTGAACAAGAGGTTTGTCTTAAGTTTGATTCTATTTCATAGTTGTGAATCATCATAACATCAAAGGCATAGCTCTTCCACCTTGCTTTCCTTGTGATTTGCAAGTTTTGCATCACTATCCATTCACCATTATAACATTCCAGCACATATTCATTATTGTTATTTGCAGGAGTACACATCAGAAAACATTGACTGGACTAGAGTTGACTTTGAAGACAATCAAGAATGTCTGGATCTAATTGAGAAGGTGGGTTATTCAGACTGGAATTGTAATGTGTTGTTCACAAGTCATTGCTGATTTCAGATTGCTGGACATTTTGGATCTTCATTGTAGAGGCAGACACTCATGCTTCAGTCTTTCTCATATCTTTGCTAATTTACTCATTATTCAAATGGAAACATTGTTGAATGGGAGGATTTAGAGTCACACCTTGGTTTTCCTACCTTGCAGAGACCTTTAGGTGTGATATCATTGATGGATGAGGAATGCACTTTCCCAAGAGCCACAGATGTGACACTGGCTAATAAGCTGAAGGAACATCTGAGAGGAAATGCTTGCTTCAAAGGAGAGCGCAGCAAGGCATTTCGAATTTGTCATTATGCTGGGGAGGTAATGTATTGTCACTTGACTGTAGTTTGTGTTTATGGTGTTCATGTTGTTTTTTTAGCCTTGTAGTAGCATTCACCCTGGAAGGTAAAGTGGATGTCAGGGGGATGTCTAGTAACACCCTTACCTTCGACTAACTTAGTTGGCAATGTTCAGATACACACAGATACACAGAATGTGCCTTGGAGTCTCATTTTTTGTCTGATTGTGGAAACCTGGATGCAGGTGATGTATGAGACGAGTGGATTCCTGGAAAAAAACAGGGACCTGCTGCATGCAGATCTGTTGCAGCTTCTTGCATCATGTGACTCCTTCTTGCCACAGCTATTTGCAGCTTCCATTGGAGAGGGTTCACAGAAAGTGCCCACTCCTACTCGCAGGGTTAATGGCACAGAATCTCAAAAGCAGAGTGTTGCAGCCAAGTTCAAGGTATTCTCTTCTTACATTTTTAGTGTTCACTGTCTATCATGTTTTCTTCCCAAGGATCAAAGTGGAGGGGCCAAGAATCCTGTTGATGAGTTCATTGATTCTGTTATGCTGTCCATCAGGCTTCCTCTCCATGCTGTTTTTCCTCTCATCTTAACAATTTAACAAGGACTTATTGCACTGAATGATTGGGGGTGCAGGGACAACTCAACAAGCTGATGCAAAGACTAGGGAGCACTGAGCCTCATTTTATAAGATGTATAAAGCCAAACACACAGCAGCTCCCAAATGTGGTGGACCAAGAGCTAGTGCTGCAGCAACTACGTTGTTGTGGGGTTCTAGAAGTAGTTCGTATAGCACGCTCTGGCTATCCCACCCGCCATTCACATGACCAATTTGCCACAAGGTGAACCACTTTCTGTCCTTGTGGTGAGGGTGTATGAGAGAACATTAAGCATGTTGTTGCTAGTAAGTCTGCCAGCTATGCCTCAGCACCCTCAAGTGAAACTTGTAATGCAGGGGATTGTATATCAAGAGTTCTCAGAGCAGCGCAATGTGTACCATTAACTCTTCTAGTTTAGGATCTGTTGAGCATGTCTTCTGTCATCTGCTGCAGCTGTCCAACGAGGATGAAACTTGCAGTCTTCTTTTGTGTTCATGATGTGACAACTCTGAACTGCAGGTATGGCTTTTTACTACCAAGGAGCCTATCTTCCCAACATGATACATTGAGTGTGTGTGTGGCAATCCTGCACCAGTTTGGTATTCACGCAGAAATGTACCAAGTTGGTATCACAAAGTTGTTTTTCCGTGCTGGCCAGGTATGTTTTAGACTCTTAATCACTCTTCCTGTTTCAATTACTCTTGTTGTATGTTATGTCCACTGGAAATGGATTGCTTCATGTCATTTTTCATCTGGGCAATCTCAATATTGAGAGAATTTGTTGGTGCATTTCTGCAAAAGTAGGGTGTCATCTTCTCTTCCTGATACGTAATGCTTGGCATCATTTTTCCTTTCGGAATTTTCTTTGAGAGGATATGTTGATTTGTTTCTGCAATTGGAAATTGTGTTGAGGTGCTGTTTGTGTGACTTATCTGCTCTGATGAGTCTACATATGGGCAGGCATGTTTAATATCCTTAGTTGTGGCAACTTGTTTAAAAAGAAGCTGAGAATCCATGGCAAATTGCAAATATCCAATCTATTATCTGATCTGCTGCAGTTTTTGTTTTACCTCTACCTTAGTAGTGATGACTTGTTTGCAGAATGAAAAAATGTTGTCCTTGATAAACATCACTCCTGGAAGTTGTGAAAGCTGATTATGGTTTATGAGATTTGTGATGCAGATAGGAATGCTTGAGGATTTGAGGCAGCGAACTCTTCACGGTATCATTTGTATTCAGAAGGTATACAAGGGTCACAAGGTTCAATGTTATTATCGGCAGCTGCGGAGTGCTTCAGTAGTACTGCAGTCAGGTAGGGCCTTTCTTGATACATTCTTCTATTCTTTGGTTCATTTCTTTGAACTTTCCATGGATGTTGTAGATATTCTTGATAACTTTTTCAGTGCGTACTTGTAGAACTGATGACTTGGTCATGGGCAGTTGTAAGGGGTGCACTGGCAAGGCAGCAGTATAAGGATCTCCAGCAAAGACATCATGCGTCTGTTATCATTCAAAAGTATGTGAGAACACATGTGTTGCGTCATTCATATCTACAAACACGAAAGAAAGTTGTGCTAGTGCAAGCAGGTACTTGACTATCTGGGATCAAACTTCAACCTTTCTGGCCTCTTGTCTATCTTTTTCATGGTGCCTGTTTTGTAACTGTTTGGACTCTTGGATTCCACAGTGGTTCGGATGTGGTTGGCAAAGAGGCGGTTGCAATGCCTTTCATGCGATGTGGAGGATGAATTAGCAGCTGATGCAGCAGTGAACAAAGCAGGGGATGATTCTGCACATGTTGTGGAAGCCAACAGAGACCAGGATAAATCAGAGAAATCAATTGAGGCATGCAGTGCCTCTACTGTGCCTTCACTAGTTGAGGCTGTATCATCAGAGGTACTTATATCTGTGTTCAACTCTTTTCCTTTCGATGGGAAACTTATGAACAATCTTGGATTGAATGGTGTATAGTCTCTTTACTGGTCATGGCATGCATTGTGTTTTGCCTGTGAAGCAGGTGGTTATGGAACCGACAATCAGGGTGAAGCCCTCATATCTGCTAGAACTGCAAGGGCGTGCTGTGATGGCTGAGAAAGCAGTAAGGGAGAAGGAAGATGAGAATGTCATGCTTCGTCAAAAGCTGCAGCATTATGAGGCTCGGTGGCTGGAGTATGAGGCAAAGACTTCTTCAATGGAGGAGTTGTGGCAGAAGCAAATGACCTCATTGCAGCTCAGTTTGGCAGCTGCCAAAAGGAGCCTGGCTGCAGTTGAGCCAGTGCCACAAACACCCAAAAACAAGGATGAGACTATGAATGTCTGCATCAGTGCTAGGAGGCATCAGAATCATGCCACCAGACACATGCTGGCTCATGATGAAGATGATTTTGACTGGGATGATGACACGACTGTTGGCAATAAGAGCCCTGATCTTGTTTCCAAATGCCATCACCAAAAGCCAGAGTATATGTATGGAGCTGAGGTTGAGGCTGGCCGTTCAGTGGTTGGTCATCTTGTCAGGGAATTTGACCACCGCACAGAAGTCTTCAATGATGATGTTGACTTTCTGGTAGAAGTGAAGTCAGGTGTGACTGAGGCAAGTCTGAGTCCTGAAGAGGAGCTCCGAAAACTGAAGGCAAGGTTTGACACATGGAAGAAGGATTTCAAGGGGCGGATGCGAGATACAAGGCTAGTGCTTCAGAGGCTTTCCAATGTGGAGTCAAATGAGAGGGCAAAGAAGAAGTGGTGGGGGAAGAGAACCACTCCTTGAATTTTGATTTTGATTAGTCATTATTCATGGATGCTGATCGTATCAAAACTTTTCAGGTGGAACCCTTCCTGGCCCCCCCCTCCATCCTTCTGGTCTCCTTGACTTCTACTGTACAATTATCATCTTGGTAACAAAACTTTGCAGGACTGAAGAATTCAGTATCTGGCATTTTATCAACTGCTTCTAAAGGCTCTGCAGTCATAAGCAGAAATTTTCTGTCAGAGGTGGATTTCAGTGTTCCCCAACTTTCTTATATGGGAAAAATTAGTGAAAGAGTATAAAGAGCTTCTTTTTGCCAGATGTGTATGTGAAAAGGCCCCATCAGATGGACGACTGTAAATATGAATACCAGCTACCAACTGTTGCACTAGGAAGTTGGAGTCGCCAGAGATGTAAGAGCTTTGGTAAGGGCAAGATTCTCTTTCAGCAATCTATGGGAAATGTGTCTTTAACAACTACATGATTTCTCATGCAAGTCTTTTTTGTATGACTACCCATCATGTGATGCTCCTTCAACAAGTGAATTGTGAAGTAATTTCAAATTAGGTGGAATGAGAAAAAAAACCCCATATTAATTCTGATGGAACTAAAATATGAAATGAAGCAATGAATACCAATGGAGTGTTTCACACCTTATGATTCACTATTGAAATCTGATCTGCTTGCAATTCCCCTTTAGATTCTGATGCAGAATTAACCCAAGATCTTTGTTGGGATGTTCAAAATCTGCAGAATCCATGGATGCAAAAATGACACTAGATTTGTTTACTTGTTTACTTATGGCAAAGTAAGGAGTTAAATTAGTTTGCATGTGGAGTTACGGCAAGTGGAGTATGTTTGCCTGTTTACTCTTTCTAACTGGTTCTACTGGTTCTAAATTCTTTGTGAAAATGACTAGAACTAGAGGTTTTAGAAAATCTAAACAATTTGTCTCAATACTGGATTAAAGATTGCATCAAAAACAAAAGAAAAGTAAAAATTAAAAATTAAGACCAAAGGTTCCTTTTGAAATCAAGTACTGAACAACTCTAGTTCAAACCTTCAAATTAATGATTCAAACCATGTGGACGGTGGACATCCTTTATTAAGGATGGTTCTTTGTTTGTTTTGTCATGTCATGTTGAGATCTTATGAACCACAATGGCCCTCCCTGCACTCTGAGTATTGTTGGAAAGTCCTCAATAGGTGGGTTCATACTGTTTAGAATTGTGGTGTAGGAGTTACTGAATATCGAATGTTTTTTGTTGTAGAAATTTAATAAAATCAACCATAAAAGGTTTAGGAAAATACTTCTGTTGGCCAAATTTTCCTGAAGTTTTTAATCTTAGTATTGTTGAAAAGCTCTTAATGAGTAGGGTTTTATGAAGGCAATTCTCTAATTTTTGGACCTAAAGGTGGAGGAAATATTGAGTTTTGAAAAATAAAAATAAAAATAGTGAAAATTGTAATTCAGACTGGTGTGTGTGTGTGTGTTTTTTTTTTTGAGTTTTATGATTTAGCATCAATTTTGAACATCCCAACAAAGATCTTGGGTTAATTAACAACACTTTTGTCAGGCCCAAATTGTTGAAATGTGGCAAAAAGTCGCTTCATAACAGAAAACTCATTTGCAAAATGGCGAAATCCTTTTGTAACATGACAAATTTGCTCTAAAAGAAGGTTATTTTGTAACAAATTCTCTCACACATTTTTGCAAAATTTCACAATGGTTGTTTCAGATGTCAGCTAAAGAAGGGATACCATTTCCCCTTTCAAACATGCATTCATGGTTACAAATTGTGCTGCATGGGACAGGCCACACTAGTGACAACGATTAGGTGCACATTAAGGAATTGAATTTTAAATGAAGATTCAAAGAATTCTTACATTTGAAAACTAAATTCATGATCGTCTTGACAATTCAAGCTAAAAACCATGACAACAAGTGCTCATTGTTCAGTTGAGATGGTCACATTCACAAGTAGCTTGGTCTTTCCATTCTTAGTATGGACAAGATAACTCAAGCAGTTATGGCTGCAAATCCAACTCAATGATGCTAACTCTGTTTCTTTCCATCCTCTACTCTACACTGAACAGCTTGAAAACAGAGCCTGGGAACTATGACACCCCCTAGATAGAAGACATGGATCAAGTACATTGACTTCATCAAGTACATTGGCAGGGAACTTACAAACAGGATTTCACTTCAAACAAACAAGGTTGATTGTTGACAATTGATTGTGCCGATTGGCTTCCCTTGAGTACCACTAGTTTTGCAAGATATGAAGTGCCGGCAGAAAAATTCTAGTGTATCTAGAGGGCACCATGTCATGCAGAATTTTTCCTCTGCAAAAGGTTTGGGTCTTTTGTTTTATGAAATGCTCCACATCTTTTTTGTCCCTGTGATACCCACCAGAGCATATGAGAAAAAAAATGAAAAAAAAAACATAATTGCAGATCCAGAGACCACTTTTGTTCCAAAACTGGAACAAACTCTGCAACGTCCATCTGATTGAATTTGTCAAAAAAATAAAAATTTGTAAAAGCAAAATCAGTCTCAAACATTGGGCAGTTTGTGAACAAATGGCACTTCCTAAAGTATGGCCCACACTTGGTGTTTAGGGCTTCCAGCTAACATCACCTTAACATCAATTAATTAAGAGACATGAACCATAATATCACAAATTTTAACATTGCAAGTTGTCATTAACTTTCTAAACATTATTTTAACATGTTCACACATGATGCTAATTAGTAACTAACATTTAAGATTTTTTTTGGGAGTTTGCAATTTAGTCCACACTTTCAAAAATAATCTTTCTCCTTTTGTTTTTACATTTAAAAAAAATAGTAATAAATAAACAAGGATGCATGCTAAACATTGAGTTAATTTATCAATTTTTTGAATCTTTAATTAACATTGATTACTAACAACATATTAACATTAATGTCATGTCATATGTCATTTAAGATTTAATGTTATTTATTATTTTAAGTGTGAACTAATGGTTAATTTTAACATCCTTAACATTAGCTTAACATTGGAGTTCAGACTTCACACCATGTATGACCATACATTTAGGGTCATTTTAGATGAGGATCCAGGGACCAAAGGTTGAAGGATCAATTTGAAGCAAGTTGAACGTTGAATTGGACACTTCTTCACATTGAAAAAAACATTGTTTCTTAAGGTACGATGAGTGTGTATAAAGGCTTTATACACACTCATTGTGTGTAATTCATGAGTAGAGATGCAAGATATCACAATTATTTTGTTTCTTGGTGTTTTTCTTTGGAATGGGAATCAATTTAAACATCTCTTGTAAATTCAAATCCCTTTCCACTTGTGAAAATTGATGTTTCAACTTTTCACTTTTTGTTCCATCATTCATTTTCATTTCACGCACTTGAAAAAGTTTTAAATGCATTCTTTTTAACAACCAACTTGTGAGGATTCATAAAACCAATCATGTCAATTTAAAAATTGGTCAAAAATAAAAGAGCTACAACAAGATCCTCAATTCATAGCATGTCTTGTGTTCTCACATAGTTTGAGCAACAATGATAAAAAAACAATAAAACAAAAAATAAAATATAAAAATGAGCAACCTTGAAAAATAGGTTACACTTTGGTTTTCCAAACCATGAGCTCTCTTTTAAGCTTTTTTTTTTTTTTTGGTTTGGACCAATTGGTTTCCCTCCAAAATGATGCCATGTAAGCTAAATCTCAATTTGATTTGTCTTGGTCATGTACTCTTGTCTAAAGGCCTTGGGACCAAATTAAAGTTCTTGACGAATAGGAATGATCAATTTCATTGGACCCTGCTCCTTGTACCTTTGTCTAAAGTGGGCCTTAGTAAGGTCCATTTCCATGTCTTTTATTCGCCCATCCAACCACAATTAATTTGGTCAAATGATGGCAAAAGGGTTTCTATGTTCACTTCAGTATTTCTCACGACACTTTGAAAGAACCCGCACATGGCAGTCGAAGGTGTGAACAACCACCAACTTGAACAAGTAGGTTTTGAACTAAAGTGACTCACATTTGTTAGTCTGAAGGAAATCTCCATCTCTGGGGAAGGGGGGGGGGAGTACACTGAATAGTGGATTCAGTGTCTCAACATTTTAGTAAGATAGTGTATATATTTGCCTTAAATTAATTAAAATAAAATGTGCCTAAAATTCCAGGATGAGGAGGAGGATTTCAACTTGGATTGGCCACTTTTTACACCCAAATGGAAGGTTTATTGAAAAAGAAAAGAATAAATATTGTAACTACTAAGGGTCTAATTCGCCTTAAATTAATTAAAATCAAATGTGCCTAAAATTCCAAGAGGAGGAGGATTTCAACTTGGAATGGCCACTTTTTTACACCCAAAAAAATGGGAGGTTTATTGAAAAGAAAAGAAATGGGACTTATAAATAGGAGAAAAGTTGTAGGCAGTACATCAATGGTGAGGGGTTGTGATATGGAAAAGTTGGCTAAAATTTCCAAAATGTAGCATAATTATTAATGTCACATTTACACTAGCCAAACAAAACCCCAAAAAATCCCAATTTTATTGTTGGGAAAAGCCACAAAATTTGTCAGAAAAAAATCAAATCACTGGTGTTGATGATGGGTTGCAAGAGGCAAGTCAGCTGAGAAAAAGGGATCACAGAGGGGCAATGGGGACCTGAATCTGCTGCAGCTTAGCTTGATTTTATACGCTAACCTGAGAGTTCTAAGTTCTAACGTTCTGACAACCACATGGCAAGGGGGGAGTTCTGTATGTCTTCCCCTGAAAAGTTGCTGTATGTTTGTAGAAGAGGGGATTTTTGGGGAGGGGAGGGGAGGGGAGGGGAGGGGGTTGCAAATCAATTATCTCCTCCATTTGTCAAGATGATTCACTTTCACATAAAGACTAAAAAGGACCTGAAAAAATCATTTTAGGGAGGTGGGTTATAGAGAGGAATTCTTTTCTTCGAAATCTGGTGAATTTGGGCCATTTTCTTTTCCCATGGAAAGTCATTAGTAAAGTCCGAATTCATATAAATTTTGCCCCAAAAAAAAGAAAAGAAACTGAATTTGAATTTATCCTCCAAGGGTAACATGTAATTATTGGCCATGAACACAGGAAATTCTTTGTAAGACTAAAATTTATTTATTTCTCATTTTTACAACATTGATTTTCTTTTTAGGTTTTTTCAAAATATGTGTTAAAGCTTTCTTTTGGGTGGGGGGGCGGATGGGAATATCTTTTGTATTTGTGAATTGCAGTCTTAGAGGAAGCTTCCTAGGTGAAAAGTGAATGTATAAGATTGCATTTCCATTCTTTATGTAGGTTGAAGCACCACCCAACACCACAAACACCCCCCCCCCCCGCTATTACAAAGACATATCCCCACTCTAACGATTCGCCTCAACACACAAC
>Ga0116227_10003288_pt1 | contig 36111 bp, 25 predicted proteins | sample S1TSphgellanicum_FD_89693 | JGI IMG/M metagenome (GOLD analysis project Ga0116227, IMG submission 89693) | Host-associated microbial communities from peat moss isolated from Minnesota, USA - S1T2_Fb - Sphagnum magellanicum MG | ecosystem: Host-associated > Plants > Peat moss > Unclassified...
GCATGATCGTTCTTCCTTTTTCAGAGTTGGTTAGACACCATGTACACCAGAAAGCAGTTAAACGCAATCACAAAGAAGAGTACAAAATACAACTGCACTGCATATTGTTGACCAAGTCACATGGACAATAACACTAACACATTTCCCTTTGCACTCAGCAGATAGCCTCTAGACTCAGAACTAGAAAATTAGGGACTTCTTATTGTTAGTAGCTTTTCAACATTCTTTGATTGTGAAATAGCATCTTCTCTTCAGCTCATAGCTGCCTGCCCTTCATGCAAAGGGGCCAAGGTGGATGTCATGGATTCATGAAACAGCCACAACATTCATGGATTCACATGCTTCCTGGCATCCAAGTAAAAGCTGATAAGATTCAAGGCCAGATATCTTCAATACAAGTGTGAACTAAAATTTCAGTAACATTGCAGAGAAAACTCCACAAAAACACTTTGAACGGCACTGTGTGCCAGTTCCAGCCAAGTTAAAACAAACACAAGAACAATGAGTGCAACCATAACCTTGCAAGTGTCACCCACAAAGTATTAGATGCATGGTGGCAACCAGCTGCCATTGGTACCCACTGACCTCATCAGCTCCTGACAGTGGGGGTAGATAAGTATATAGTTGTCTGCCCATAATTAGTGCAAGCAATTATGTAAAATCTGTATCCTGAGTTTCTGTGTCACCTTTTGGAAGCAAAAGGTAGATTCAGACATCATGACAGTTAGCAGGCAATATCCATAGCTAATCAGAAAAGTCACAGTATCCTCATTCAAGCTGCACCAAGTTTGTGAGAGTAATCTTCATTCCATTTTAGCTTGTCTTGTACAAGCAAGCATCTAAACCTAAGGAATAGAGAGGTCTCCATAGAGGTTAGTTGTTTGAATAATACATTAAGGAGGCAATCTAGGAGAAGCTAGTAAACCAGATCTTAGGTTAAAGCGTGCAAAATCTCATGAAAGGAAGAAGAACAGGGACAAGAAAAAGGAGAAACCCTAAGAAAGCCTCAGAGGAATGAAACCCAGGGCCAATGCAAGAGCAACCTTGCACTTGGATGCCTGGCAAAAGTGTCAATAATCTCAAGTCCTCTAGCTATTAGCAAAAAGCTAAGAATGCCATAGACTGCATTGAGTCCTGACAATGGCCAGATATCTGGCATGCTCAGGTTTTGGTCTCATGTTGACATCAGCACAATACCTTTTGCCATTCCAATATACCCAAAGTGCTTCATCAGGAAGCTAACTAGAAGAAACCAAAACCCTTTACTCCTCCACAAACCAAGCAGAACAATTATACACAGACACACACACACAACAGAAACAATGGAGAACAAGGACTATGGGCAACTGAACCTGCAAAGCAAGGGCCCGACCACGCTTCACTATTGGATCCTCACTCAAGTCCAGTCCCCACTTTGTTTTCCTTGATGACTTTTTCCCTTGATCATTAGCACTTGGCAACTCTGGTGTTGGCTCCCACTTGCTGACCACATTCCGGGTTACTGGAACCAGCGCTCCAGAAAGTTTATTTTTAGGAATCACAAAGCTCACACCACCCTTCATTGTTGAGGCTCCAGGCTTTACAGAGGAGGGTGCTATGCCATCCTGAAACAGAGAGCTGGCATTTGCTGCATGCACATTACTAGCAGAGTGGGCTGCCAATAGAACAGCTGCAGTTCTCTGGGCTGTTGCCATAGCCTCTGCAAGAAACACTGAAGAATTTGGCATACTTGGGTCTCCATCATGCACCCCAATTGTCCCTTCAGTCACCAGTCCATTGGCAGCTGCAGTTGCCATGGCTAGGAGGTTGTGTTACCAGTTGGCAGATGTTGACTGAACCTGATGCATTCAGGAACTGTAAAATACCTGCAATTTTCAAGATACCTCAGAGCAATTGAGCACCAAAAATACAACCATGGAACAAGAGATACACTGAATTGTAGGAACCCAAAGAAGAAGAAGAAGCTGGAATTCAAGAGGGGAAAAAAAACGATTAACATGAGGAACTAAATCTGCCACCTCTGAGAGCCATTAGGGTTACTGACCTTTGCACACAAGTGCAAGCCACCTCCAACTACCTAAACTTGGAATGAAGAGAAGATCTGAGAGGAAGAACAAAACAAAGGATAGGCATATTAACTGGTGGATCTCTAGATGGGCTGCACTGCCCACCCGCATGGATCATTGAGCACCTGAATTCCATACTTCACAAAACTGCCCTGAGTTCTGCCTTCACAATCCAAGAAGAACAATTGTAGCTTGAGTGCAAGGCAGAAAATATCAATGCCATTTCTTTACATTAGGCAATCCTATCAGAAGTCTCACATGTACATAGAAGAACAAAGACCTGACTCAGGTTACCTGGATATGAATGTGGGGTACAAAACAATTGACAAAAAAAATTTGTTTGTTAACTTCCTTGAATGAGTTCCACAAGTCCAGGAAGCTCAAGAATGTGCATTGTTATAAAACTGAGAACAACCCATGGGTACTTCTCTCTCTCTCGCTCTCTCTCTCTCTCTCTCTTCAGATACTGACTCTATGCAAAGAAGCCACAGCCACATAAACAAACACCCACCACTGCCTCTATGTAAAAAAGCATCCACAACAAAAAAAAATACCCTGGTTTGTTCATGGTTGCATTGCATTGTCTGGTCTTCTACCACGTTTCTTCACATGCTGAAATTGGGTTCCAATTCTAGCAGTGAACTTCTTCACAAAATTGGGAATCGAGGAACCCCTAAAATTTGCGGCAACAGAAATCCTAACCTTGGAATTTGGCAACCCTAATTTGCGTGTGCAACAATCCCCTTTCTCTTCACACAAAGGGGACCAATCCTTCCCACTAGGTACCATGGGAAAGATGAAAGCCCCGTTGAAACAACAACATGCACATAGAAACTTAGCCTTCCATTTCCGGCAATGTTCCAAGTTTTGTTATGTCAAGAGAGAGATTAAAAAAACCAGGAGGAAACAAAACAAACCCAACGACGAGAGAGAGAAAATGAAAAGATTCTTACTCAATCACAACAACAATCGTCGCGAAGAGGCTGTTGGGGACGCTCCAAAAACCGAAAGAAAGGAAATTTTCCATCCATTTCTCCTTCAGAGGTGTGACGACGAAAGCTTAACTGCTGCTGCTGCCGCTACCCGACAAGAAACAACCGCTTCACATGAAACCCTAACAAATATATTATCCTCAAATCCCACACGGACTTTGCTTCGACGGCATGCAACTCCCATGTCTCTCTACACTTTGCGGCGACCCATGAAGAGCAACGCATCACCACCGCAACGATGATCACACGGGCATCGTTCATGCATCCGCAAACCCTTGGCCGTTTCCGAGAGACGAAATTAGGGTTAGCTACAACCAAGCATCCAAAGCGAGGAGGATTTTTGTGGGGTTAGCGAATTGTTGAACATACATTTTTCTGATTTCGTTATATTGCAGAAGAGCTTCCCTGCCAGTGGGTTGAGACTTGGAAATATGTAGCTTTATATGAATGGGGTTGTGACTTTTGGAAGAGACATGATGGCAGCATGGAGGGCATTGCTTCGGGAAGCATGGGAGCGGTCTGTGGTCTTCACACAGTTCATTTGCTTTCTCAATGTGTTCTCAAACCATGTTGCTGAAGTTCACCAGGTAAGTACAATCATATTATATCATGGCTGCTGATGAGTCTTCCTTCACATTGCTTGCTTCCATTGGAAATGCAACAGAAGAAACTCAGGACCCAGGCAGATTTTGTATAGTTGTTTGCTCAAAAGTTTCGAGGGCAGAAGATCGTAATGTACATCGTTATCTACATCCACTGTTGTTGGGAGCTGATGAAGTCAGTCGGTAGTCATGGCTGCAGCTCATCATCGTCACTGCTATTATTCATGATGAGTGAGAGTGACAGTGTGAGACTTTATGAGGAGCAACTCTTATAAGTTTATGATGGGCACCCATTGTTGTGGAGATTGTTCACTGCAATCTCATAGATGTAAATATATCTTTCTTCTTCTACTGCTCTTCATGTGTTTCTTACATCAGAGCTCATTGTTTACAACTGTAGGATACCGCAGTCTCATGCAAATTCTTCTAAGATTCTCTGGTGTCTATCTCTAGTGACCTAGCTTTATTGGTTATGCTGCCTTGAGGAAGAGTATACATAGGAAATCTTACAGAGTCACAACATACATTAGGTCATGTACAGACATTCAAATACAGACATCATACCATTTGTTTAGTGGTTACTGCAGATGGCTAGCTTGTTGATGGTTGTGGGTTCACCCTGTGTGGGTTATTAGTGAACCAGGCATCAAAAGTATAGGAACCTAGGCAATTGCATTCCTTGGAGGAGGTATGATTTAGACAGCATTCTTTTGAAGCCTTACTTGCCACTTTATGTTCTTCATCTTGGCATGGATAGGAAGGATATCTTCCTAATGATACTGGCAAAGACTGCATCTGCAAAGGTTGTAAACACAACCTGAAATTGTTCATACATTTGTACACAAAATCTGGAAATCCATATCTGAATTAGGGCATGTGTTTCTACAAAATCCACTCACCACTATTCTGGCCTCATTTAGTGTGGTCATATAGTGGGAGAGTGTTTCCATGTCTTTGCAACTTTTGTCAATGTCAAAAATTAGTCCACTCCCACTTTATAGTTAAGCAGCAGTTAAGGCAGCAAGCAGGACAATGGCTGAGCAGGATTCAATTTTCTTTTCCAGCCCATTGCAGGTAAAAAGTTGGTTCACTGGCTACTGTCAGCCTGGTAGGTGTGGGCAGCCATGTGAGAGTAGTGGCTCGGTGAACCCACTATTGACATGCAAACCCCCAATATTTGGGTGGCCATCACTTAAATAGTGGGTGGGTGGCCAATCATGCCAACACACCCTTACAGCTTTCAAACTGTTGATATAGAAGCTGCAAAGGAACAGACAGAGAAGTTTGTAAGAATCAAGAGGTCTCTCTGACAGTCCATGTCTGTACTATGTGCCAGTGCTTAGGGCCAAGCATGCTTCCAACATTCAATGTCTCAGGTGACATATTGCTGTTGGAGCACCTGTCATCCAAGTTTGAGAAAGTTAGGCCAGGAGATGTGGTCATGGCCCGCTCACCTGTAAATCCAAACCTAGTTGTGTGCAAGCGAGTGCTTGGTCTGGAAGGTGATCGTGTCACTGTTCTTCCCACTTCCAGCAGAGGCCATATTAAGCAAGTTGTGGTAAGCATTTTCCAAAGAACAATTTTTTTTTTGAGTTAGTTCTTGAGTCTTCCATTCCTCTTCTCGCATCATTATTTGTGTTGCATGTCTATCAAGTCAGCCTTTTGGTAAATCAGAGAATTTTATAAACAATTTTCTTGGACATCATAAAGGGTTTTTCATTCTCATGTTCCCGGATATGAGGCTGGTGTTCAATGTGGTCAATGTTCTTTTAACACATTCTTATCTAACTCATGGTTTCTGCCATTGTTTTCTTGGTGTTCTGTTTTTTGTTGTGAACCTGTGCCAGGTACCAAAGGGTCATGTGTGGTTGCAGGGTGACAATGCCTACAATTCCACTGACTCCAGGCATTATGGCCCCATTCCCTATGCCCTCATTCAGGGCAAAGTCTTTTACAGAGTATGATCATCACTTGTCTGCCCATTTGTCTCCTTCCCAAGGATATTATCTGCAGAATAAATTCATGACAATTGCAGAGGAACACCCCATGTGCATGTCATTGTGTTTGTTGTGGAGTTTGTTATTCATTGCATAGTGCCAACAGCATTCTGATGATCTATCCACGTTCATTTTTTTGTTGTTGTTGACCTTGTGGCAGATATGGCCACCAGAAGGTTGGGGCCCTGTGCTGAATCAGCAGCCGTAATGGACCGCCCCTGTATTGAGTTCCATTTCCAGGGCAGAAAACTGGCTTTGTCTTTGAAGAGGGCATAGTATAGGAGAGAATTGTGCTTCTTGGGAGTTTTCAAGCTGTGGTTCAAACAAGTTGGAACTCACACACACACACAGATCTTGGAAAGAAGACGACGAAAGGGGAGTGCTCAAACATACCCAAGTTTTTGTGAGCTTTTTTCCTTGTCATCAACCTGCCACCTAGTGATGTCTTCTACACAATTCATGCTTGATTAAGCTATGGACATTGAAAATAAAGTTACATGGGTTCAAGCCTTTGCCCAAGATGTGACAATAGTTCTTCTTCTTCTGCCTTCATGCTCTTTTTGCAAGTTAGTTCACAGTGGAGAACAAACATCTTATATGTTTAGTCTGTGCATGGGTTGCCAAATTGGAATTGAGAAACTCTGGAAGACTAGTCAGCAAAGTGCACTTCTAGTTTCTAGCAGTCCAATGAGTCTTTCTCTGAGAAGTACAATGGTTAATGCCCCTTGCAATGTTGCCCTCAATAGCAGATCCATCAGTAACAGGTTGCTAGATTGCATTCAGAAGAGGGCCTCTATAAAGTGCTCCTGTTGTTAAGGTTGGGCTGGCAGGGTGATGAATTGTAGACATGGGCTGGGAAAGATGTGAGATGTGTGTGCCTTAATCTCTCTTGTGACTACTTCTCCTTGGACCTGATCCAGCAGCAAAACAGTTGATTGAGAAAGTGTTTGCAAGGGATTTGCACAGCTCACAAAAGAATCTGAGGGCATAACAAGGCAAGGGGTGTCTTTGGAGGTTGATGTAACAATTCTTGAGCAAATTTTAGCTGTGATCTGGCAGGGGAGTACAGCATTTTGTACATGTAGTAGGGAAAAGTATGACTGCTGTACAAGCTGATGTGACTATAGCTGGACATCTGGTGGTCATGGTTTAGGGTTTAGGGCATAAGGGACAAGATGATGGAAAGCACAATTTCCAAACCTAAGCTGACTTCTTTTCATTGAGATTAGCCAATGTACACAGTGCTAACTTGACAGATTAGAACTTCAAAATTTCTTTGCACAGCACATTGCACTTTATGCAGCATATTACCATTGGCATGCAGAAGTATCACTGCATGTCAGTGGGATTAGAGCCTTCTCTATGAAGGAAACGAACAACGATAATTTCTGATTTGTGACCTATTGTATGAAAGGCCGTAGTCAAAAGGGTTCGCATCAATGAAATTGGTGAGAACATTTGGGGAGGTTTGTCACAAATGCAGCATTGTGACATGTTTGATGAAAAAGATTGTGAGCTTATCATGAGTAGGTGGGATATTGCTATCACAACATCACCAAATACAAAGGACATCAAAAGAAAACAAACCTCTATCAATGACTTTTGGCTTCAGGAATACCAAGTATTCTTCTAAACTTCATCCTTTCCTTATCTGAGCATTTCATTTGTATGCAGCTGTTTGTCCTGGCTTACAGAAGTAACATATAGCAATATGTCCAACCTACTAGCCTACAAGCTTTTGTGTTTGTTGAAAGTTATGTTTACATGTTCTACAACTAATCCTACTTGTTAGTAGGGCTCCCAAATGTTTGTTGGATGTGTCTACTTGTTGTTTTGGTGCTCATCTAGTTCTTTACAGTAAGTGAACTGTAAGTGAAGGCTGTAACCTTACACTCTACTTGTGGTTTCATCTAGTTTGTTTGTCCACATTAGGTAGACTTCCTTATGTACTTGTTTTGTTTTGAACTTGTTTGTAGGCTTTCTTGTACTTGTGCAAGATGGTGATTACTTGCACTTTGCTTAGTCAAGTGATTCTTTTACAAGTGAGGTGACATGTAGGTGAAGGCTACACCTTGCACTCTACTCATCAATTCATGGCGTTTATTTGACTTCACTAGGAAGACTTGTTTACTTGTTGGCAGGCCTTACTATACTTGTGTATGATTGTGTCTACTTGCACTTTCAAGTGTCAAGTAGTTCTCTACTTGAGGTGGCATGTAGGTGAAAGTTGGACCTTACTCTCTACTTGTTAATTCATGGTGTCCATTTCACCCCTATGGTAGACTTACTTGTTGGTAGGTATACTTGTAGGATTGTGTCTACCTCTTTTTCTTCATATTTGTGATGTTGTTGAAATGGCAATCATCCATAATATAGTTTAGCCAAATTTGGTTGTAAATAAGATGTGAAAATAAAAAAGTTTAAGATTCCTTTGTTTTTTTTGGCTACATGTTAAAACCCAATAGAAAAATCTAATCTTGCAAAAAAACTTGTTAAAATATGGTCACCAAAAAACCAAAAAAACACATTTTTCACTATTTCGAAAAAAATTCAGTCAAATTGCTAAATTTAGTCAAAAAATGTTGGGACACTACTTGCACATTTAGTAGTCAAATAGTTCCCTATTCCATGTGACATGTAGGTTGAAGGTTGAATCTTACATTTGATTTATATCATTACAAAAAAAATTATCATTTTCAACTAATTTTTGCAGCTAAAAAATGTTATTTACAATTGAAACTGAAAAGTAGTTACAATTGACTTTTCTTAGTTACAAAAATTGACTATAAACAACAATTGTTTTTGTAAAGTATTGTCATGGTGTTTGCTTGAACTCATTATGTAAACGTACATGTTTATTTGTAGAAAACTATATCAATTCTTTTTTGTAAGGTTATTATATTATCAAATTACATTTTGCTTGCATGTAGTTTCAATTGTCATGAAGTTGTCTATAGTCAGTTAAATGTAGGGTTTAAGTTTGTTTCTTACATTATGTTCATTAATTTATGTAGTATAGTTGAAAATAATGGGTACTTTTCTTATTTACTTGGTGGCAAGGTTTGTTGTACTTTTGCAACCCTCCTATGAAGTTACTTGTCAAACTTGTACATGCATGTTGTTTTATACTTTTTCAAAATTGAACATTTTTCCAATATGGTAATCTACTCCTTGTTCATGGTTTTGTAGTTGGAATTATATACTCAATTCATGGAGGAGAATATCGCCTATTGCTTGCATGGAGATGCTATAAAACGGTTTTATAAGCCTTAGTTTCACTTGGATTCATGTCAAGTAGACTGCATATGGGAACATGCAAATTTGACATATCACCTTACGACTTGCTCTCCACCACCCTAGTTTGTCTTGCAAAACGAGTTGATGAAAGATCATGCAGGTTGTCCTTCAAATCTATACACATGACACACAATGCCAAAACAAATAAAATAAAAAATGAAGGCTAACTTCATTCCACTATATAGTATGGAACTATGTTATTTTCATTTTGTCCCAAATTTTGAGGAATGTTCACTAGGTGTTATTGTGAACTATAAAAGCCCAAATTTTTGAGAACTTCATGAATCATGAACACTTCCTATTTTAAATCTTGTTCATTTGATTTTTGAAATTGGCATGAAGGACAAAGTCATTATGCAATGAGCTGCATGTTTAATCTATCCACAAAATCATGAAATTTGGAATATGTCAGTAAGTTGTGTCGGGGTGAGTGTTATTTATGTGAATTTTTTGATGTAGTCAAAGTGGCAAGCATCCCAAAAACAAATTTTTCATTAATTAACAATGCATTTGTAAAGAATTGCCAAAAAAAGGGAGACATAAATACAACAACATTTTTCCTCAACAAAAAACCTCTAAATTTGACCTTGGAAACATGAATTTCCTTACATTTGGAAACCATCATGATTGCCAAGTTGGAATTCTAAGGGATGTCAAGAGACTGCAAAAGCTCCCACATCTTGGCTTTGCATGCAAAGAATAGCAACACAAAATTGTGCATATTTTAGCAACAATTCTAAATGAGCATTCAAGTTGGAATTTCTGCTAAGTTTCAGATCCTAAAAATTTCAAGGGATTGGTTTCAATTCAATTTCAATTTTTTCTTTTTTTAAGACTGGGAACCCAATTCTGATTTTTGGTTTCTTTTAGAATGATTTCAATTCCAATTTTAGAACCTAATTTCCAATTAGATTGGTTCTAGTTACTGGTTTCAGAACCTATAGTTCTAGGTAATCTCCAGTTTGAGTCCCAATATGCAAAAACAACCCAAAAATTTGATACCTAATTTCAAATTGAACCGGTTTCAGGTCTTGGTTTCATAGTTAGTGGTTCTAGTTCCAATATGCAAAAAACCTAAAAAACTTGAAAATTTTCCATTTTTTTATTTAATGAAAAAAAATATTACAAAGGATTGAAAATTTCAGCTCAATAGAAATGATTTTTTTGGTCACACGAAATCTTCAAATTACATTACATATCATAAGATTCAAATTTTAAAAAGTCATTGAACAAAACAAATTAAAATTATTTTAGAAAAAAATGATATTGCACATTTGCAACTTCACAAGTGGTTTCTTTTACTCACACAAAAAAAATTTAAATGATATTGCACACTTGTGAACCTACAAGCAGTTTTTTTAATTCACATAGGTGAAGAAAAAAATTGATATCTCACACTTGTAAAACTGCAAGTGAGTTTTTCGACTCTCACAAGAAAATAAAAGAAATGATATTACACACTTGCGAGTCCACAAGTGGTTTTTTTTATTCACATAGGTGAAAAAAAATGATGCTACACATTTGTGCACTTATAAATAAATTTTTCAACCCACACAAAAAAAGGAAATGAAATGATATTCCACACTTGTGAACTCAATTACAACTATGTAAAAATAATTACTACGCAACTCTAATGCAATTAGTTTACAACTACCATGATAATGTCATGCTAACATTATTTTTCATTGATCCATCAAAATCTAACCTGTGGTACCATGAAGATTTTTGGATGATTTTTTTTGAAATATTGAATCCACCATTCATTATGATTGTTCATTTTATATGATCTTAAATTGTGACACATGACCCAATCCAAAATTGCCATGTGGCATATTAATTGGAATTTGAAAAATAAATTATTTATTTATTTATTTATTTAAATAATTAAGTAGGTTGATACATAGGCATAGGTAGGTAGGTTGGTAGGTCCTACCTACCACCTTACATGCATAGGTAAGATGGACCTACTTAATTACCTAAGTAAACAAGTAAATATTAAAATAAAACAGTAGGTGAATTAAAGAATATCCATGTAAATATCTGTATTCTATTTTATGTTTTGCTTTTAGGGTTAAACTTTTTTGAATTCATCCCAACTTGGCACATGTATTTTTATTTCAACACACAATAAAAACTAGCTTCATTATATAATTTATAAATGAGATTCAAGGAAAAAACATATGAGTTCAATTTTTTAAATGCACATTAGTTGCAAACTGGATTGCAACTAAATAAATAAATTACCACATTTTTTGTGGTCTTTTTTCATTCTATAAATTATACAATTAAATTGATAATTATAATTATATATATATGAATTAATTATCAATAATTAAATATCTGAAACAGTCATTTGAACTAGTTATTTGAATTAATCAATTTAATTTAAATAATTATTTAGTCAACTATCATATAATCAATGAGTTAAATTCAAATAAAATTCAAACAATCAATCATCTAAATTCCAAAAATTCATGATTTGGATTATTTGATAGTCAATTATTTTAATTAAATAATTAATGAATTTAGATAATTGATTATCTGAATTGGATTTATTAATTCAGATCAATAGTTATTTATTCATTCGAATTTATTAATTCATAATAATGAAGTAAATTAAATATTTTAAAAATTAATTAAAAATTAAAGATTACATATGAATTTGGGTAGAAAACATAGTTATCAAATAATTAATTATTTGAGCTAAATATTTTTATTAATCGGTGTAATTTTTTTTTAACCATTTAGTTACTTAATTATTTATAAATTGATTATTTGATTCAATTAACTAATTAATTATTTGAATTATATTGATTAATTCAAATTAACTATTAAGTATTAAAGATTAAATATGGATTTGTTTAGTTATTAACTTGTTAATAATTGAACAATAGTCACAAAATAATGGAATAATAATACGTTTATAGTGACAACATAGGGATAAAACTAATTGTATCAATGAAAATCATAGTTGATAATTAATTGTAAGTGTCATATATAATGGGTGATGGAAATGTGCACATGTGGCATAATCAAATGTGTCGACATTGTACGATAGTTGCAATGTAATTATTGATTAGGTGTTATATTTACACCAATTATAATGTAATTGGCACATGCAACTTGTTAAAAAATGAAACATGATTGATTACATCTATATATACAATGTGCACATTACATTATATACATGTCCCATTTGAAATTAAGTTGCAATTGCAATATAACACCTTGATTTTTTAATTATTTATTAACTACTTGTATTTCTATGTTCTAGTTATGGTGTAATTGTATATTAGTTATATTGAAACTCTAATTGCTGTACAATGTGGTGTTGACAAATAAGATTTCTCATAATGTCAATTCCCAAGGTCCCTTAGCTGCCCGAAGAAACTTGTTTTCTGCAAGCCAAATCTTCTGACCAGCGGAAGGTACCAGTTAGCCTGTCACTATTTCTCAAAAGTGAAAAAACCCCTGCTCTGCTTTACGTAGGAAAAGGACCTGAGTACAGGCCCTTCTCCTATACTAAACGTTCTTAACAAAATCAAAGAACTGCACAACATTGGTAATTTGTGGACCGCAATGAGGGTGGTGGATGAAAAATTGCAGAACTGTGGAATTAGGGTACATGCTCTATAGAAGGAAGCTCTGAAGAACATGATTCGGGAGTCATGAGAAGGACAATTTGATTTGGGGGGCAGTACTTGTTCTAAGTGTAATTTGGTGCTCTGGAGTTGTGAGGGCTCAGACCTGTCTTGAGGACAAGAAACATTTACATCACGAACAAATGAGAGGAACAGGAGGTGATTTCATGAATGTGTTATAAATGGTGTTGTGTCTGAGTACTCAGGTGACCTTGAGGGTCGGAGTTTGTTGGGTGAATAAAGGCCAAGTCAAAATTGGTCTGTCCTTTGACTATGCAAGGGTTGATCCGATGTTAGAAGAGTTTTGGTGTGATAAGGAATGGAGTTGGGTTTGTTATTACAAAATAACAAATAAATAAATGAAACTATCTGTGCATAATGTCTTGTTATACCTCTCTTCCAAAGTTTGTGTGAATCTGTGTGCTTGGAATTATGTCTGGGAGAGTGTGTGAATTTTGAAGTTTTGGGCTGGAGGAGTATTGACATTTGGGAAGTGGGAAAAGACTGTGTTGGGACTGAGAGTGTTAATGTGATTGTGGCTATATTCTACGTGTCTTGTGAATCCAAATAGTCTAAATGTGTCTGAATGTGTGTGTTGTGGGATGCCTATGAGGATTGGCAGTGGGATACCATGGGTTTGAAAGATGGACCAGAAATTTTGGTACAAGATAGTTGTTGATTTTCAAGAGCTTCCAAATAAATTTTGGTGACACAAGGGTAGGGATACTTAGGAAGACGTATGCAATTGGAACAAGTAGTAAGATTTAGAAGATTTCTGTCTTTTGTCTGGTTTCAGCCTTCTCAGAATGTTAGAGTGTTGTACTTGTGATTGTTTTATGTTGAATGGCACTAGGGTAGATAGGTTGGTTAGCAAACACTTAAGAAGTCAAAGGAGGTAAAATCCCCACACATTGTTTATATGTGTCTAAAGCTGAAAATAACATTTGTAGCCCTTCACATAACACTTCCAATGCCCTAAAATTGCTCAATTAGGTGAAGTAATGGAGAAGATATGGGATGTTTGGTGTAAAGGGATTCAATGTTTAGTGATGGGTAAATTCAAACAAAATAAAGTTTCAAACTTAAAATCTTTGATTTTGCATCTTTTCCTTCTAGAATACAAAGAAGTTTCTAAAGCCCTAATCGACGACCCATCATGTTTCAAATCACTCAAAACAACCTCAAAATGATAGAAAATATTAGAAAGTGTTCAATGATAGGTATGTGTTTGATGATGGGTGGTTTTACCTTGTGTTACTGTAAAAATTGTCAATTAATAGATTGTCTCCTTTTTGTTATAAATTTACCAGTGTTGGGCAATTATTAACACCAAACCCCCACAAGGCATCAAAATTAATAACCAGTCATACTTGGTTCTGATATATAATTGCAGTTATCAAAAAATCAAATACCTGGTTCTTATATAGGGTAGAGAGGCCGATCATAGTACACTTAAAAACACAGGAACTTGGTGATTTCATGTGACCTTGGTTACTTTTAAAGTCCAAAAATGGATTGTAAAGGTTTGGGTGCATCTAATACGTTTTAGATCATACAATTTGGACTTCAAATGCAGAAGTTATGGGCTTTACAAGGTCTCGACCTCATTGCAAAAAAAATAAAAAATCATCAAATATTAGGCCTACCTATGTTTAAGCATTGTATATCCTATCAACAAACATTGTAACACTGACACTTGTCACAAATCATGTTTATTGACAAACATTAACATAAGCAAATCAATCACAGATGTTGAAAATTTTGTGCACTTGTATTCAAAGGTTGAGATCAAAACTCGAAATAGGACAAAAATGTGTTTAGTGAGCAAACCCTAAAGGTTGTTAAACTATCACTAACCTACTACTCTCCCATGCAACATCGCTCGATAACCCGCTACCCTCTCCCCCTTCCCTTTCCTCTCTCCTTTGCCCATGTTCGATCCTAACGTTCTCTCCCTCACTTTTCGTTCACAGGCTCAAATGCTTATTTTCGTGAAGTTTTGGGGATGATGGCAACTCACTCTTGTGGAACCCTCAAGGTGATTGTTCGTGGTTCTATTGCTTGTTCTATTTGAAGTTCCTAATGGCAAATGTTTTGTGTGTGCAAGTGGTGGCATTCATCGAGGCACTTTGTTCTTGTTATTCTTCTATTACGTGTGCACTTGTTCTTGTTGTGTTGTTCTTAAGATTTTGACCCTTTTACATTGTTATGTTGAGTTGCTCTTCAGTTTTTGACCCTCTTACATTGCCACCATGCACTACTCCTCAGTTCATAACCTTCTTGTGTTGTTGTGTTATGTTATTCCTTAGGTCTTGACCCTCTTACATTGCTATGTTGAGTTGCTCTTCAGCTTTTGACCCTCTTGCGTTGCTACCATGCATTGTTCCTCTATTCATAACCCTCATGCGTTGATGTGTTGTGTTCTCCTCAACTCTTGACCTTTTTACGTTGTTACATTGAATTGTTCTTCAACTTTTCACCTTCTTGCATTGTTGCATTATGTTGCTCTTCGACTCTTGACCCTCTTGCATTGTTATGTTGCATTGCTTCTTAGTTCTTGACCCTCTTGCACTACATGTTGTTCTTAAGTTTTTGACCTTCTTACACTATTCCTCGACTATTGACCCTCTTATGTTGCTCCTTAGCTCTGGACCCTCTTACATTGCTCCTTAGTTCTTAACCTTCTTGCACTACCCCTTAACTCTTTCTTTTTATGTTCATTCTCACCAATAGTTGATGATGTTCTTCTTCTTTTTATTTTATTCATTGTTAGCAACAACTATTGATGCCCCTCTTTTCTTTCCTTTATTCATTCTCACCTGTAGTTGTTAGTGTTCTCCTTCTCTAAACAAATAGTGCCTCTTTTCTATTCTTTGTTCATTTGCAACAATTACTACTACTCTTTTCTTTTGTTCTTTGTTCATTTTCACCAACAATTGCTAGTGTTCCTCTTCTCTAAACAAAGAGCTCCTTTTTTTTATCCTTTGTTCATTCGCAACAACTCCTATTGCTTTTCTTCTTAGTCCTTTGTACATTCTTAGCTCCTCTTCTTTGTCCTTTGTACATTTTCAATAACAACTGCTACTATTCCTCTTTTCTAAACAAAGAGTTCCTCTTCTTTATCCTTTATTCATTTGCAACAACTACTATTGTTCCTCTTCTTTATTCTTTGTTCATTTTCACTAGTAGTTGTCGTTCCTCTTTTCTAAACAAAGAATGCCTCTTTTCTATTTTTTGTTCATTTGCAGCAACTCTTATTGTTCTTCTTCTCCAAACAAAAAGCTCTTCTTTTTTATCCTTTGTTCATTTGCAACAACTATTACTACTCCTCTTCTTAGGTCTTTGTACATTTTCATCTCCTTTTTTTGTCTTTTGTACATTTTCAACAGTAGCTAATGTTGTTCTTTTTCTCTATCTTTCGTTCATTTGTAACTGCATCTATTTCTCTCCTCTATCTTTTGTTCATTTTCACTAACAGTTGTTACCACTCTTTTTCTCTTTCATTTTGTCAAAATCACCATCAACTATTACTCCCCTTCTCTTTCTCCTTTGTTCATCTTTAATTGTTGTTACTTTTTATTTATTTGTCCTTAGCAATGTTGTTGTTCCTCTTAACACTTGTTCATATTCAATCTAACCCCTTGTTTTTTGTGATCATATTTTATCTCATCGAGCATCAAACCCCCTACACCCACCCTTTTAATTTTAATTTTATGTCTGAAATTGTTGCAAGGATGTTGCAACTTCCTTCTAATTTGCATTTGAGCCTTGGCTCATTGTTAGGCTTGTTTATGTGCAGATGTTGTTGAACCAAAGTTCACACCCCTATATTTAGAAGGGTCAGCTTGCATACCCACCTTGAAATTGTAGTGAAATCTATTTCCTACCTTTCTGACTATTAAGGATGACCAAGCTACAATGAAATTGGCCTGTTGTTGTTTTACAAGTTTTATTTTAGTTAATTTTTCAAATGTAATCAACACTATAAATGTTTTCCTTGCTTATTTTTCTTTCCTTCTACTTTCTTTTATATGTTTTATTGCCTCCTTAACCATTGCCTTTTGTCGCATAATCCTTAAATATTCTTTTGAAGTTACAACATGGCTTTGAAAATAGTCCACTAATGGTTTTTTTGCATTGGTCCTTCTTATAGGCATATGTGGCAATGACAGCAAACTGTGAAACCCTTGTGTTGATGCCACTTGAGTTGAATTTTCAGAATTTCTAAACTTTACAATTTCATCCAATGAAGGTTATGCCAAATTTTCAATCGTGTTCTCTAACTCTATTACAAATGCATGGTTAATGATTGTCGAAATTCTAGGCATGTTCACATAATACCTAAATTGATCTTCAGATAGACCAAATATTGGAACTTCTATTGTTGAACCTATGTTAATGAACTTTTCCGCAATTGTATGTTTTGTCCAGTCTTGTTCACCATCCTTTTGTTTTGATTCTTCTTCTTATTTAGCTGGATTTTGCAATGTGTATACAGTACTAAGGCCACATTTTGAATCCATGGCCCTAAGGTTAAGTGGCCAAATCCTTGTATTTTTGAGCCCTGACATGATATTTGTCCTTGTAAGTGTTAGGTCTAGTGCTTTGTCTAACCACCTTGCCAATGTTATCTTATTTGGTTATGTGTAATTCCTCTTAACCATTGTTATGTCTCTTTCCTTTCTGAAAGCAATTTTGAAAGGTTTAAAACAAGCCACATTCAAAGATTGAAATGCATGAGATGTATGGGAAGGAAGAGTAATCATATTCAACCCAAATTCTTTAGCTTGTTCAATTGCCACAAAGTTGACATGGGATCCATGCCCATCCAAGATGAACAAATTCCTATCTGTTAAAGATATTCCACTTCCTATAGACCTTTTGAAAAAAGACAAAAACTTTTTGAAAAGGGTGGTAGTCATCCATGCCTTTGATTGCATAGCCATATAAGTTCTTGGTTTGCAGAGTTATATGCAGTCGTCACATATCCCTTCTCCTTTAAATATGTATAACCATGGTAATGTTATTCCTAGTCCATTGACCACATAGTTAATAGTCAACCACTCCCTAGATTTTAGGATAGCACTGTACACCTAATGTGAACTTCATTTTGCAAGAACCTTTGCTCTTAATTATCTTCCTGCTTGAATGCATGTTTCATCAAAATTCTAAATATGGTCTACAACATAATTGTGTTTGTTGTAATGCAACTATAAGTTCTAATAGAAGTTTTGACAAGATTGAATTGTCAACCCTTGTGTTCGGCTAATATCCAATCCCTCGGCTTGATGAATGTTAAGCTTAGGATGTCTTCTCTTGAACTAGTACCACCAAGAAGTCCTTAGTACCCATCCTCGAAAAGGTGTTGGCCTTGTTTGAGTTAGTTCTTCCACTTTCATTTTTAATTCGTTGTAAACTAATTAATAGCCCAACTTCTTACATAGACAAAACCCAAGCAACTATAACATGATCTTCTTCTACTGTTAGCATGCTTGTTGGTCTAAGTTTCCTAGATCTTGTTTTCCCATACAAATGATCAAACAATGAAGTAAGAGGTATGTTGTAGTGCCTACTTGCCTTCTTCAACGAAGTTGTCCCATTTTCAATTACATCCATGGCCTCTTCCAATGCTTCACTACCATTTGCCTCTAGTGATTAGAGGATTACATCTATTAACTTTTTTATGTTTTCTTGTTGGTTCCTATCCTAGAGATGGTGGTACATTATCCTTGTATTGGCTTGGCTCCTCCTATAGTCCACTTCACTTCCTACGAGGTACATTGATCATCATGATGTAAATCCCCATGGTCCTAACCTCCAACACATTGGGGGTGTGTTCTCTGGCCCTACAAGAGGTACAAACTTGAATTTTTTATATTTTGCCTAACTCTCAAAGAAATATGACAAATTAGGGTATGTTTAAAATGCATATTTCTCTAGTTGTTGGGAAGAAATTATCAATGTATAAAATTGTTCAAACTCATCCCAAACTGAATTTTGGTTTGTTGTCTTTGTACATGCAATAGGTGTGTACAACAAACAATGATTTCTTAGAGCTGGATAAATTTTGCTTCTTTTATGACTATCTAATTTGTTTATACAAAGTATAGAACTCTGCACCTAACGGTAATATAAAAAATTCTTGAACTTTTGGTTGTAAAGCTAATATATTGCAAGTTTTCCTAGTTGTCCCTTTACATCCACCCTAATTCTTGAATCCCTATCTCCTTTTTGATAACACTAGGATATGATCCTTGATGTTCAAGCTATTGTTAATATTATTTGGCTACTTTACTATTTAGACTTTGCATATTTACCTTTAGCTCTTCTAACTTTTCTTTGGCTACTTAAAGATGCCCTCCTTGCTTTGGTTGATATGCGAAGACTTTTATTTTTGATCTAGAACTTTTTCCTTACTGGTCTAACCCATATGCTTTCAAAATGTTAATGAAAGATTTTAAACTATCCCTTTCATGATTTGGAAGCTCTAACATGCTAAAAGAGTTTTGCTTGTGAATTTGAAAAATAGATTGTGAATCCAAACCTTACACCATAGCCTTGTGAATTTGGGCAAGTTAATTTTGGTGGGAATGGGATGTGCTTGAATTTGGGGGGAAATTAGAGGTCCTTCCCTAATTAATGTGTAGTTGTTATTCTTGCATTGGATTCTTGTAAACCCTAATTCTTGTTTATGGTCAATTGTGTGTTATTTAACATGACCTTTGCACCACATCACCAAACTAGTGATGCTCATTTTAATGTGCAGTCCAATTGCCTATGACCAAACATTCATTCCCACCCCAAACTTGGGGTTGCTATAAAATTGGACCATTTTTTTCCCATCACCAAACATTAAAAGTACTCCTCATGTTCCCCCCTGGATAATGAAAATCAAATCATGGCCCATCACTAAACTAGTCCCTTGTAAAATTATTCAACTTTTTTACAAATGTACCCACCTAAACCCCTAATACCAAACACTTAAATTTGATAGCTGGTCACCAATATGAAAAACCTAAAACAATTTGAAAATGGGCTAAAAAAATAACGCCCATAAGCAATTTTTTGTTCTAACATAGCTTAGTTGCTGCACTACATGGGTGCTCGGTGACCAGTCTCTGTTTGGTGGTGGGCCAGTTTACCCTATAATCACAATTCACAAGTTTCTCAAAAAAGTCAGATGACCACCCAGAAAACTGCAAGTTCTTTTCTGGTTCTTTTGCGAGATCCAGTGATTCTTTGAGGTTTTCGAAATAACCAGAACCACTTGGGCTCCTTGATTCTGAATTTTTTTTCAAATAACCGGAACTGGTCACTCTTTCATTCTATTTTTTTTCTAATGCCCAAAAGTGGCAGTTATATAAAAGTCAAATACCCGCCTAACACTGTTAATTACATACACAAAGATTAGTGACCCTAGCTAGACTTATCCGTAAAGTAACCCTGTCTTCACCCTGTCTTTGGGCCTCCTTTTACCCCCCTATTTCCTCTTTCAGTGATATCCCCAAAGTAAAGACATTTCATTAAAATCTCAGTATGAAATGCTGAAACTCAGCATTTTATGCACAAGGTTCCAGACTAATTATAGTAGTTGTACAGTTAGGAGCAGCGAAAATATATGTAGCAGCATTGGAGGCGCTCAGGAAAAAGGAAAGACAGGATGAAACTCAGTTTACCACCAAAATTGATGATTTTCTGAGTTTCATCCCCCCTTGAATGCTAGTGTAATTTTTTGAAGGTTTTTTTTTAATCTCACCCTGTGTATGACCAAACTCAGGGTTCTGGTGCTGTGTTTTTCTTATTTCACAGATAACTCTACTATTCCTCACTTGATTTCTCTGCCTGATTTCAAGCAAGTTTTGAAAACTTTTCTAGTTCCACAATTATATTTTCTGGTACCTCAAAACTGTTCAACAGCTGCTCGTGATGCATGACCAGGTTACAAGATCAAATCATATAAATTGCAGCAGCAGTGATTTCTTGTTTGGATGGTAATAGAAACTCTCTCATGACTATAACTACAAATCATGATGAGCAAATTATAATGAGCAGCTCTAGAATGTTGCAAATCAGGTTCACCTTTTGGTTTCTGTTCATTGCTAATTTCAGTTCAAATGACCAGCCTCAGAATGAATTATGAAAAGTACTACAAGGATAAAGACTATTGAGACAGAGTATGAACCAGCAACATCATCATGTGGGAAGCCTCAAGTTTGATAGTTCAGATCACTGTTGTCATCACAGTGCACACTAACGGGCACACACAGAAGCGCAACATGAGTTGGTTAGATTCACTGAACTCAAAAAGAAAACACCCATATTGCACTTCACAACCTCATGAAAATTTTACACACACAGATCAGTGCTGCAGATATGATCAAAAAGCTGAAATTCTGCACAAGAGTAGCAGAAGGTCAAAATGGGTGCCCACAGTGGACTGAAAGAGAGGGCCATGTATGTGCAGCTTCTTGACAAACTGAAGCAGAGGAGGATGAGAATCTTACAAGTAATGAATTTAGAATATGGGAGCTGAGACTTGAGCTGAAATCATTGACTGACCACCTTCAGCTGATTGGGTGTCTGGTACTCTTTGGGTCCATAGCTCATTTAGGCTATGCAGACTTGGGGATGGCCAATCTTGTACTGTGAGGGGTGATGACATACCCCATGGGCTAACTCCTGCAGCACTGTGCCCACCATTGTTGCTTCATGAGCCTACCATAACTATGCTATGATGAGCTGGAAGTTCACCACCATGTCTTAATTCAATGATATGCCCCATAATAATAAGTCATTATATATTATATTTGATGTTTTTGACTTGCACGTGGATTGGACAATGGAATTGGTGCAAAGGAGTGTAACCTGAAGGATGAGAATTTTGCATTAAAATGGATATGTAAATCTTCAGGTCCATATCATCAAACATGATCTTTGGGTTGGGTGATGATGACAAAAACAGAAGTTGATACATAAGGATCTGTTTCTGTAGATCATGGGTCTGCCAGGATAGACTTCTATGTATGCAAGGAGTCTGCCACTTTGTGAGTAACATCTGCCATAGATGAATGTTGTGTGTCCAAAAATGTGTAATGTGGTTTCATACATGCAGGTGGGAGGTACAGAGAAGGCAAGCTTAGCATGCATTCCAACATTAAGTCCTGTTATACAAAGGATGTATAACTCTTTAGTCTGGAATGATCAAGATATGAGCATAAATGGATTTTGATTTTGCTTTTGTGGAAATGGAAAGGGTGTGCACTTTTTCTAGCACAGGCAGATCATGAGCATCAATCAATCAGGACTGCAGTGACACAAGAAATGCAATTCCATATTGAGAACACTAAAATCAGTGCAAAACACCTCATGCCTGTGGATAGCACCAGTTTGCCACCTAGGATAAACCATATCACCTAGACAGTTGCCATTTGAAAGTCTCATGATGATTGCTTAATATCTACAAGAAATTTCATAACACAGCTATCAAATTTCTCAGATCCATATCTTATAACAATTTGAACATCATCAAAGATCAGGAGTCAATTGGGCAAAAGCTGTAGAGTTCAGGTTACTCTGCATTCCCCTCCAACAAATTGATTGGACAAAGATTTCTTAAACAGGGATTGATATGGCTACTCATGTTTCAGATGCTCTGTGCACCTTTGAGCAGCACTGCTTAGGGCAACATTTGAGAAGCAAGGTACCATGAATGGAAGGAGAGGCAAGCAAATGAGAAAAGGTTACATAAAGATGAGAATCCATGAATCATTCCAAACTGCTTGTTCAATTTGGCCAACTCAGGGTTCCGTTTGGCTACCTCTGAATTTCTTGACATGCCTACTTCTGAGCCAATGTTCTCTTGCCTCTCCACCTTGTGCCTCTGGGTCATCACCTGCAATTTGCATCCCCCAAACACACCTCATCAAAAGACATAATAGCATGCCAGTTGTTGCTACCTGTTGCAACAAATATCTGATCAAGCTTCTTTTCCACCACTCACAATAGAGAGACAAGTAAGATGACGCCTTTGTCTTCCTAAATCTAAACCTTCCTAAATGAGCCTCTTACTGACACAGGACACCCATGTGGCCAGTTTACACTGGGTGCAACATCTCGATAATCTCTTACCCTCTTGCACTCATAGCCACAAGAATGATGAAGCTAACCCTACCCTCCAACCTGTCTGGACATCACTACCAGACAGCTCAACAAAACCTAAAAGAGAAAGACAAGACCACAGAAACCAAGAAGAAAGAGGAACACGAAAAGAGGGAAAAAAGAAAAAAGATCAAAGAAAAGAGGAGGGAAAAGAGAGAAACAAGACACTGCATTTTGAGGAAAGTGTGGGCTTCAAAAAGTTTCCCACTTAAAATTAAGAAGCCCTTTCAATAATCATTTAGAAGATTTGAAAGGTCAATACCCAAACAGAATTTTTTTTGTTGCTAAGCAAACCTCTGGTTCATAGAAACTTTGAAGGGTAAACTTCTCTTCAAAGGAAAAAACCATGCCACAATTGAGCTATGAAATTCTTAAGAGGTAGAAGTTATCTAAAATGACTGCACAATTGATACTTATCAGGATGCCCATTGACTGTTTAAAGACTTACAATCACGAGGAGCAAAGAAATCTAGTCCAGAAAATATATCTGAAGCTGTTGCTACCTTGAAGCCATGGAGGGACTCCATTGACCATATCTTGTCCTTGTTCTTTAACGAAAAATATTTGAAATGAATGCTGACCTCTGAGCCAACAAAAATATGAAATGATGGAAATTCAAATATCCACTTTCAATAGCTTCTTGAAGCAACAAACTGTTTTTTCCTTTTGAAACTTAGTACCTTAGACCAAAAGCCAAATAATTTAGGCCCTGGAAGAAAATGTGGGTCAACTGAAGTTAGATGACCAAAACAATGACTGATAAAACTGTGGAAATTGGAACAGGCAAAATCAATTTTTGACTTCCAAGAGGCTTGTGTCCTTTGCATTATCTCCATAGTCAAAAAGGTTTTGACAAAGATTTAACATACTTCCAAAGCTACTTGGGGAGCAGACCACATTCTTCCAAGGATTGAACACACTCCATCATGGCAGGGAAGTTCAGAATAGATGAGAGATCTGTCTTAGTGAGGCGAGAAGAAATAAAGACTAAAATAGTGAGGTCTCCAAAAACTGAGATTGAGAGGGAGTAGGATTACACAAACAACACTTTACGAGTGGACTCAAGCCTTTGATAAACTGTAAAGAGTGGGCAGCTCAAATACCCAACTCATGCAAGGAAATTCATTTAAGTGAGGAACATATGAACTAAATTTCAGACCTATATTTGACAAGAAACTCAGAAGAGAACTTACCTTGGAACAGACAATGAAGGAGAAAAACCAATCTTCTTTCATAATCTTTAGCACAAAAAATTCTAAGGAAAAGAATGCATGGATGAATGAGGGGGCGAATTCCTCTCCATACAGGAAACCATAGAAGAGATCAAAGAGCACAATCAAGAGGAAGGGATTGAACTTTGGGGTTCCAAATCTTACTTCTAAAACGCAGAATAGCAAGCTTAGGACCTGTTCTCCATAATATAGGAGTGGGTTCATGCACCCTGGGCAACTTCAAACAATTTGACTTACTAAGTCTAACTTGTAGCCCTTACAAAAGAACAAAGGAAGGAGCTCATCCATTTTCTTTCTATGAGAGTGACAGCAAGATTGAACATTCTACTATCAGTTTTCTGATCTGAATCCATAGAATCTCCAACAACACTTTCAATAGGAAAACCCCTCAAGGAATCAGTGAGCTTTGACAATCCGACTCCTCTTATGAATAAGTCATTGCAATGCACACCTCTAAAAGGAGGCTGTAGGTCTACATGTCAGTCCCCAGCAGTGGAGAGAAACCATAACATTATGTGTATGCCACCATTCTTCACTTACCTCTTGAATGTGTCAAACAGCCAACATGAGGTCAACAAGGCAGGAATCAGCAAACCTTGATGGTCAGTGGCTGAAAATAGAACAAATTGAGAAGTGTCGCACCCAGTGAACCACCAAGCACCACAACCTGCAAGCGCTCAAATCCTGTGGCCACTGACCAAGGGTGCAATATGGTAACTGAGATGACACAAATGGCACTGCATGCAGCTACAAGCTTGAAGTAGACTGGAAACATTTGAGCTTGTAAATTCCCAAATTGATGTCTTGGCAAGTGTCTGTACATCAGTTTCAATTAATCACTCATTAGAGTTAGGGAATGTTTAATTTCCTCTTGGAACTCTGTGTAATTAAAGGCTCACAAAAAGATGGCTACTCTTCATTCTCACTCTGTAACAGGTTGTCAAAAAAAATACAGCTGCAATAAACACTAATCCTTGAACAAGTATGTATTGAGCAATTGTGCCAGCAATCTCTATGTCTGGCATTATCACTGTTCAATTTGCTTCTCATCTAACTTAAGATCTAAGAGAAGAAAAGCAGAGTATGCAGCCACAAAGTTGAGCACACAAAATATGCAATGGCACCTGCTGTGATGGACATTCCACAATATATTCTACTGACCTCATGTGGCCACCTTGTTGCTAATGGATACACTACCAGGAGGAAAGCCCCTCAAATCAGTGCATGCTTGAGCTATTTCATCTGCCAATTTGGTTTTATTCAAACATTTGGTATGATTTCTTTTGCAATCTGACATGGATCAGGAGAATCTCTTATACAATCAGATCAGCAAATCGACCTAGTGATAAGACTGGTTCATCAATGGAAGGTCTCTTGACATGGGTGGCAGTTCCACAAAGTAAAAAAGAATACTCCCAAGCTCTTCCCCTGAGTTCTAATACCAAGAGACCTCATGCCCACAACTTTCTAACAGTTGAAAGAAGCAACACGCACATCTCTAAAAAACCTGCAAACTCTCAAAATCTCTCTTAACAGAACAACGGTCCCAAGAAGTACCCACATCTCTAAATAACCTACAAACTCTCAAAAATCTCTCTTACTGGAACAACCATCCTAATCACCAAACAATCACCTCAGACATGGATACATGCACGCACACACACAAACACACACACATGGTTCAACGTCAGGAAGAGGGGAAAAAAGATAATACACTCACTTGAACATGATAATGCCTCCAATGAAGGAAACCCACAGGGATGAGCCAAAGGATGTGGCAAAACTCAACAAATGAAGCAAGCTAGTCAGCACCACGCCTACCCCAGAGTAAGAAGGCTTGCCGGAGACCTTCACATCTTCTCGTTGTTGTTGAAATGGGTATAGAACCAACCCTACCGCTACCAGTGACAACATCACCACCAGTAATTGCCCTAGCCCCATCTCTTCAGTTCATAACAGGGAACAAACAAATCTACTACGCAAAGCAAAAACAAGTAAGCGATGCACAAATTGCCCTCTGAAGTTTTTTGCTTTTCTGTTGGTTGGAACTTGGTTTGTGTTGGTTTTTGCCCTGCAGTCACAACAACTCCTCCTCAAACCAAAAGCATGCAAGACTATGGAATACACAAAAAGAGGAATGCTAAGGTCCTTGTGGTAGGCAAGGATATTGTGTTTAGATTCATTATAGAGTATAGCGTAGAAACGCCTATCACCAAACACACATTTTGAGCACTACCAACCCTATGACAAATTAAAGTATTCACATATATATATACTAGTTTGAACCCGTGCCTAATGCACAGGTGTGTGTGTATTTGACGGTACATATTACAAAATTACAACTACAAACTACATTTCCAAATCCTCTCTATATACCACATTGCTAGGTTCTTTTTGGGGGAATTTATTTTCATTGTTTCAACCTAATACCAAATGATTGGTAAAAGGAAAATAATGTTTGGTCTTTCCATTTAATTCCCCATGGATAAGGTATAGACGCTTGGTCATGGGCGTGATCCCATTCGATTTTAACCAAATATTGCACTTTTTATAAATTAGGGTTGGTGGTTGTAGGGGTGAGGACTTTTGACATGTCCACTTCCATGCACACAAATAGTCAATGGGGATACAAAGATGGGTTGGTAAGCATTTGGAAATAAATGCTTTTAGGTTTAGGATTGGGGTTTACAATGTTCAATATACAAATGTGGGTGCCCTAATTATAGGGAAGGGTGTGGGACATTTTTAAATTGTTGTGGGGGTTGGGATTATTAAGTGTTTCAATGAAAGGACTAATCTAGGTCAAACTTGTAAACATGTTTAATTCATTATGGGGTAAGGATTGTTTCATCGTGTGGCAAGACAAGCCTACCCCCTACTTTGGATACCCAACCCCTTGTAGCTTGTTAAACTTTAACACGAAAAGTTGCACACACATGATATTTAAAGATTGTCTGAATATGCTAGCATTGTGTACTTTGGGTTTTCACTATCAAGAAAGAAAGCATGTCCAAAATTTCAAAGCATGTTGAACACAAATTGCAAAGTTTTTTTTGAGCTTTTGGTTCCTAGTGCTATAGGGTTAAGGTCTTTGTTGTATGGAGGGCAAGCTAGTTCTAGCAAAACAATAATCCAAGAAGTAAAAGTAGGAAAGGAGACTAAGGTCAACAAAGTTGTGCTTCATCTAGTGAAAGTAAAAGATGAGATTGCATATTTAAAAATAAATCCTACATCTAATGAGGCCATATTCTCATATATAAATAAAGTTTACATTGAAAATTTTAACAAGTATATATACTATCATTGGGTTGTTAAATCTATGAAAAATCCTTTAGTTCAAAGGAGAAAGGGAAATCACAAGCAATGGGTAGTAACAAAGTTGCATAGCCAAATATTCATTCCAACCGACACACAAAAACCATAGATGAAAATTAGTTTTGGTCAAATTTTGAAAACTGGTTCAATTTTATTCGGAAAAAAAATATATATGCACAAGTTACTTAACTTGAACTAATTGATTTTCTATATTCATGGTCTGATTTCAGGAAGAACAGAAGCATACCTTTTATCGATAATGCACAAGAACCTCCAATTTGGTGGAGGCTTCATCTTAAGGGGTCCAACCATTCGTGAACTTCAATGTACCATGAAGGAGGAAGAGCAATGTGTTGGATCAACTAACATTTAACAAAGAAAACATGCCTCCTCAACTTGAATCATAACCACAACAAAAGTCAACAAGGGATACTAGGTAATTGACTAGTCCAAGAAGCAATTGGAGAACTGAAGACTTAAAAGAGGCCATGGATGCAATTGAAAAAGGCAAGTTAGTATTATAAATACCTTTGACAAGCTTATTAAACTAGCTCACCGACAATACTACATCAAGAAAACATGGCCCACCTAGAATATTATTAGCTAATGAGGAGGCAATAGTCATTGAATGGGTATTTGGCATGTAAAAATGCGGCTTGTTAATCTCCTTACATTAGTTAAAACGCCAAGTGGCAAAATTAACACAAACCCATGTAACACCATTCAAGAATGGCATCCCTAAAACCTCATGGTGGCACCAGTTTAAGCAAAGCCACCCTAAAATATCCATTCACCTAGTAGAAGGATTGGATATTTCCAATGCACAAGGATTAACCTTAGCTACATGCAATTATTTCTATGAAAATCTATAATCATTATACAACAAACACAACTATCCTCCATACCACATATGGAATTGTGATGAAATTGGTATTCAAGTTAGTAAGCAATTTAGCAGACAAGTGTTTGCAAAAAGGGGATCACAATAAGTTTACAACACAATACCAAAATCAAGGGAATGGATGATAGTCAATTGTATAATAAATGCAATTGGAGGCATCTTTCCTAGCTTCTACATTTTCAAAGGTGAAAAGATTAAAAAAGATTACATTCAATAATGTAAGCTAAGATTTTGTATGGCAATGTAGAAAAAAATGGATGACATGTTATTTGTTCAAGCAATTTTTAAAAAAAAAAATTTTGATTAATACCAGGAGGTATGTCTCAACAAAATAAGCACCTTTTAATTTTAGACATATATGGATCACATGTTACCTTTAAAAGCAATCGAACAAGCATATAAAGCAAGGCTAAATATGACTACCTTCCCATCCCACACTTCCCACATTTTGTAGCTTTGGATGTCAACTACTTTAGGCCATTCATGTTTGCTTTTAAAAAGGAAAGATATGAGAGCATGTTCAAGAACAACCATAGAAAACTAGACAAGGTTACATTAGCAGATTGGGTGAATAGAACACTCAATCAATTGCTATCTAAGCAAAACATCAAAACAAGGTTCAAAACCTCATGGATATGGCCTTTAAACCCTAGGGCAATGGACAACCAAAACAAACCCAACGAATTGTATACAACATAATCAGATCTAGACATATTAAACGATGAAAATAAACAATCAAAAGGAGTAGTAGATGGTGGCCAATGGGGCAAAGATAGAGCTGCAGCATAACTAATCAACATCGCTACAACTTCGCAAAATGAAAGTGAATCTACCCAAGATGATCTTATGTAGTCAACAACTTGATACTATGTCCATGAACCTAAATATGAACATGTTACAACATAAGTACAAAGGTCAAGTGAAACCAACTTGGAAGCTAAAGTTATTTGCCTTGTTAACCCTACCCAATAATTAATAATTGAAACCAACCTTACCTAAGAACCAAAAGTTAAAGCCAACTTTGCCTAAGAACCAACAATTGAAAGAATTGAAATCCATAATGTAATAGCTTGAACTTTGTAAGTGTTCCTTATTGCCAACATGTTGTTGTTACCGAGTTTACTTGTAAGGAAAACAAGAGGGACATAACCATTAATAGACTATTCCAAGTCTCATGTTGTAAGATTATAACAATACTTCCACGTTTTATGTCAAAAAGTTATGCAAAAAGAAGTAGTAAACAAAGAAAGGAAAATCAAAAGGCAAAAAAAAAAAACTAGGACCACACAACGAATAGCTACAACAACCAATGCAAATATCACAAGGATCCAAAGGCAAGTTAAGAGACGAAAAAAAACAATCTTTAATAGTGTCTAGTCTCTTGCAAATGTGAGGGAAGCGAAAGATAAATTGCATAAGTAGATTGCAGTTGATGTGCTAGCGTAGGTGCCTTTTTCCAATAATTTGAATTTTGGTAATACACACCAGAGTAGAAGGAGGTTAAAGCAAAGGGAAAAACTTAGATGTTGGGTAGGAGATGTGTTGTAATAGGAATGTAGCAACCAACTATTGTAGGAGAACATGAATTTCTTGCAAGAATGTAACAACAATAACCATGAAAGCAAGAAGCTTAAGTAGGATAACAACAACCACGAGAATAGCAATTGCTTGCAAAAAAACATGAAGAGCCAAAACTTACTACCATGAATACATCAACCAATCTCTAAATAACATGGGTGGAGACGGGTGGAGATGCACACACATAAGAAGCATTGTGATGCACACAAGAGCATGTGTTATTTTCATGCACGCACACAAGAGAATCACATTGGTGTCTTCACGCAAAAAAATCATAAGAAGAAGAGAAGAACATGCTCAAAAAACCATTTAAAAACATCTCAAAGAAGGATATACAAGTTTAGATGTTGTTTTTCCTTCAAGACAACACAAGGTTATAATACAATTTAGTTTTGTTTGTTTTGCATCAGCAAGAAATGCTTCTAGAATGAGGTCACAAAGAAGGACAAGAAGAGCTTTCTGGACAACTTTCCAAAGCTTGGAAAAAAAAGTTATGGAGAAGTTGGAAGTGAAGAGAGGACACCACATTCCCCAAACCCTTGAGCTTGTAAAATGACAACACCTCCAACTACTCACTCAGTTAAGGTTACCCATTCAATATTTTAGGGTTAGCAAAATATTGCATTCTTAAAATTGTAGATCAAAAACCTTTTTTTTAGGTTTTGATCATAGTTGTTGGTGTATGATGAACCATTTTGAACAAGAAGTTGAATGTTAACAAGAAGTATGATGAACCATTTTGGTTATAAGTGAGAACTTGACATGTGTCAAGTTCACATTGCTCATCCATAGGTGCACGTGCATGTGTTTGTTCATCAATGGTTTTAATGTTTGATAAGATTTGTATCCAAAGAAAAGAGGATTTTTACTTAGAAAAATCATAACTTATTTGTTTTTTTACCAAATTGAACGATTCAAATGGCAAGAGGTGTGCAGTTAGATGGAGCAAAATTTTGTTTTGGATATCAAAACCAAACAAAGAACACCCAAGGTGTTAGAAGGCTCCAATCTCTTAGGTGTTTGGTGATAGGCATTTCTACCTTAGTATTTAAGGGATTTTGGCTCCTAGGTAACAAGTCTATTTTGATATGAAGATTTTTGAAAGATGATATGTTTTGACTTGAAACTTGGGATTAGTTATAGACCTATAGTACCTTGAAGGATAATGGTTTCTTTTAGAAGATTTTTTGAAGTTTAGGCATATTTTGACATGGTGAAATATTTGAGTTTCTTTATTCTTCTTTTGCCTTAATATACCTTTTAATGTAAATGGCAAGGCCATAGTGTGACACACCCCTTGTTCTTTTAATGGCATTGTGGCCCCCAATGTTTTTAACATTGGTTAACTACATATTTTGACCATAGTTGTAGTTCTCAAATGGAAAGAACTTATACATGCAACAAGAAATAAGGCCTTACATTAATGACTTTCATTAGGTTGATTGGTTCACAATACATTGTGTGTAACTCTAATCACAACAACATAATGGTGTTGTGTGTTATTATGTCAACATTTATAACTATCATCATACATACAAAACATAACATCAAAATATCTTGAATGGTACATAATGTCCAAACACAAAATAATTATTCGCTTGCAAATGAAAATAGGAATCCAAACCCAACATTTCCACACCATAAAAATATTAAAACTGACATCATGCACAAAACACATAAAAACTTGCATATAATAATAAAGTGTGTTGGAATTTCAAATTGCCATAAATGATTTGAGATCATGAAAATTGGTATTATATCCCATTCACAAAATATTATGAACCATATTCACACTTGAACATGTTTGAAATAAAAATCTAAATGACTAGGTTAACTTAGTTTATCCTTGATTAACTGGGACCTAACCAAGTAATTAAACTAACACACCTAACTATGCAAAGAGACCATAAGACACAAGGCCAAGTCTAAAGGCCTAGAACACGACGGCTTGAAAGTTTAAGACATGAAGGTTTATGTATAATAGGCCATTGAAAGCATGTTTTCAGGTTTGTTTTTTAAGCCCAAGTTGTTAGACCCTAGGCCATAAAAGTTTATTCCAAGGTCCCCAAAAAAATGTTTTGGCTTCAACAATTTGGCCTAAGGTTCAAATATTTTTAAACACTTTTGCTTAGGGTTAAAATATTTTTGAACATTTCAACTTATTGTTATAATCTTTTTTGAATCATAAGAAGGTGAAAGTGTAATTGGCCAATAGTGTTGCATTAATTAAATTATTGGTGATTTTGAAAAAACCATAAATACCCAATAATTTTTTTGAAAAAAATAAAATTAATATATATATATATATATATATATATAATTCAATGGGTCTTGTCTACTTTTTTCACACGGAAATTAAGAGATTGTCTAGTATGTGCATAAGAGAAATTTGGTAGCTTGGTGAAAGAAAGTAATAATGATTATTTCATTATTCCAAAAATGGACTACTCAATCCTCCTTAACTTCATGAAAGTGCAATGTGCTCCAAATTTTAACTAGTTGATATTCAATTGATGAAAAAATAATATTGATTGTTTCATTGTTTTAAAAATAAACTATTTGATACCCTTAACTTCATGAAAGTGCAATGGGTGCCAATTTCTAACAAGTTAATATTCAACTTTTGTCAATATAAATAATTAAAATATTGGGCATTGAATTGAAAATTTGAAAATTAATTCAATATTGACAATGGACTATTGAATTGGCCCATATATTATAATATACATCAAAAGAGGATAAAAGCTTGGAATACTTGAACTATTTTTTATCTATCATGTCCATTTTATTTATCCTTTCCATTTGACATAAAACATAAAACATTTAGTTTTATTGTAAGAAAAACATTAATATTGCCCAATCTAAATTGATGATTATATTATTGTAGTTGCCAATTTGTTATGAATTGTTATTGTAAACATTACAGTTAAAGTACTTGCAAAATACCTTAAACCAAATGCCCTAAATGTAGCCCATAAATCTTAGGCCATTGTTGAAAAATCCTTACAAACACCCTATGTCAACTATTTAGCTAGCCCATGGTGAAAAATCCCCACAAACACTTTAAGCCAACTATCCTAGGCCATTGGTGAAAGGTCCTACAAACATACTATGCCAAATGTTTTATAAACAAACTAAGTCAAAAGTCACAAGAACACCTTAAGCAAAATATCTTAAGCCAAAAGTCACATCAACATCTTGAAACAAATGTTTTGCTTACATAATAAGTCAAATGTCTTTGGGCCCAATGTGAAGTAAACCTAGGCCATAAAAGCAAAAACATGAATTAAAGATCAATATGTTTTGGTCTAGTGTTAGACCCTAAACCAATAAATTTTAAGCAAGCTAAAACAAAACATATTTTGGCTTGGGCATTTGGGCCTAAGGTTGAAATGTTTTTGAACATTTTGGCCTAAGGTTATGATCATTTTTGGCATCTTGGTCTTAATGTCATGTTCCATCTAGCTCTTTTGTACTCCTTATTGGGAACATCCTTAAATCTCAACCTCTCCCTATGTTTTGTGTAAGGTAAGGACTTCAAACATGGCCATTTTAGGAAGGAAGGCTCAATGCAATATGGGAGTCAAGTGTGGGCCTGAATTCCCAAACTAACCCCATTTAAATTCCTTATCATAAGCAAAGTTTTGGGCCTTAAGAATAAAACAATATATAAAAACCATGAATACACAATTAATTCATAATTGTGCATTTATGCAAATGCACATTAATAATTTTATAAAAGTTGTTTAAAACACCTTGTTTGACAAGAATACACCATTTTTCATTAATCTTAAAATTCCATTTTATTTTTGAAGAATGATAAAAACAACATTTAATACAACTACACCTTCAATGTGAAACTATTTACAACCTAAAAAAATCATAATCATCAACATTATCATAATGTAATGTACTATCAAATATTTATGTATCATTTAATATGAACTTCATGACTTTATTAAAAACAAATTGAAAGTTAATGGAAAAGACTATTCATTATGTGTGCAAAATTTCATGGACATTTCCATTAGAACTATTATTTTTTAGTCTTAAATTGTTAAATTGAAAAGTTACCATAGTACCTTTACCATTTTGGCATAAATTAAATTATTTTTCATTTAGCTAAACTTTTGAAATTTTATTTATTATTTGTTCCAAAATTTCAATAAAATCAAAAGTTCAATTGTTAGGTTTTGAACCACAAACCTTCCATGATAGTGACTTAAAATTGGGGTAGTCTAAACACATTATACTATTCCATAACATTGACAAAATCATGTTTATTATTTTGTATATCCATTATAGAAAATTTCAAAATTTAAAAACCAAGTGCCAAAGTTAAGATTTCAAATTTAATTAATTGTTTGGTAGTTTGTTGCCAAAATGGTGAAGGTACTATGGTATCGTAATACTTTGGTGGATTTGACATAGAAATGCAGAATAATTAATTTAACTAAAGTTTTTTAGTTCAACGTTTGTGTTTTTAACTTGAAAATTTTCAATAGTAAAAAATAAAGTTATTGTAAGATAAGTTTATTTCAAAAAAATTGAATTGTTTTAGTGGTTTAATATCTTTTTTCAAGAAAACCAAACATCAAACTTTTACACATTGATTTTATTTTTTTCGAAATTTCAAAAAATTAAATTATATATATATAATTTTATGCCAAAGTGACCAAGGTATTACAATATTACAAACTTTTACAAGTTAAAAATGTATTCCAATTGACAATTGATTGTTTGTATGTGCATCCTTTTTGTAATATAATGTAAGGTTTGAATGTTATCCATCTTTAATTGCTCATTTTCACCACAAAATCTTTTCTAAATGTTTAATTAGGTCTTCATTAATAATGTGTTTTAATAATATTCCAAAATGCAACCAAGGGCCACAACTAAACAACTATAGTGGCACAATGCTTTGGCATGTATAGATGTGGATTTGATCCACAAACTGACTTGTGATAATGTGGTCCTAGATGCTTTAAGTTGTAAAAGGAACTCCAAATTGAGAAACATTCAAATAAGACATAGGCATTACATGTAATCTTCGTCAAAGAAAGTAACATCAAGCGAAAAATAAGAAAAACATATTTGCAATACACATTTGAGCAACATTATTTTATAAAGTTAAAAAGGAACATGAAAGGCATCATTTTAAAAAATGGGTTGTTGAAATGGAAATAATCCCGAAAAGCTATGCACAAAAGTCATGCAAGAGGAATATGATGTGCTTATAATAGGGTACCATGGAGAAGGAACCATGAGAGTGGCCATAAGGAAGTAGTTCTATTGGTTAGAAATGATGAAAGAAGTGGAACACTTTGTACACACCTATGTCAAGTGCCAAAGCACAAAGTTCATTTATAAAAAGAAGTTTAGACTTTATAAACCTTTCTTCGTCTTGAATAAACCATAGGAAGGTGTCTCCATGGATTTCATGACATAATTCTTAAAGTGGAATGGGATGGACACCATCTTGGTGGTGGTAGATTGTTTTTTTAAATTGGCAAAAATGATTCCATTGAAGAATATTATGATATCTTTTGAGTTAGCAAAATTGTTTTTGATATGTGGGTCTAGCACCACAAGATGCCACAATATATAATGAATGACCATGATGCAAAATTCACGGCAAGCTTTTAGAAGCTTTTGTTTTGGAAGGTGGGCATGAAGCTATCATTTAACATAACATTTCACCCACAAACATATGGCCAAACAGGGTAATCAACTAGTACCTCATAAATTATGTTGGCATTAACCACAAAGATTGGGGCAACCATTTAGGTTTGATGGAGTTTTGTTATAATTTCATGACACATATGGTGATAGGAATGTGATTCCCGTTTGAATTAGTGTTAGGAATAGAAGCTAACAAGCCTATTGATTTAGCCATTTCGATAGGATAGAAACACCAATCCAAAAAACAATTGAAATGGTTAAAGGGCAAAAAAAATGTATGCCTAGGCCAAGAAGTTATTAGAATATGGTTATTAGGCCTAGAAAAGGTATGAAAAACATACCAACAAAATGCAAATCCATGTGTAGTTCAATGTCATGGATTTCAAAATGCCTTAAGTTAAAAGCTTTAAACCTTCAACACACAAAGAAAGACGCTGTGGGGGGGGGGGGGGGGGGTTAAAACCAAAAAAAGAAAAACCAAAAAAAAAAATTTTTGGGGGATATTTTTTTTTTTTTTGGCCTTTTTTAAAGGGGAAAAAAAAAAAAAAAAAAAAAAAGGAAAGGGGCAAAAAAAAAAAAAAATTTCCCCCCAAAGTTTTTTTTTTTGGTTTATATTTTTTGGGGTTTACCCCCCCCCCCCCCCCCCCACA
>Ga0116227_10003289_pt1 | contig 36111 bp, 24 predicted proteins | sample S1TSphgellanicum_FD_89693 | JGI IMG/M metagenome (GOLD analysis project Ga0116227, IMG submission 89693) | Host-associated microbial communities from peat moss isolated from Minnesota, USA - S1T2_Fb - Sphagnum magellanicum MG | ecosystem: Host-associated > Plants > Peat moss > Unclassified...
ATGTGATTTAGATAATAAGTATTCATCAATATGTTATGAATTATTGATGTGATTTGAAAAAGTGATGTCCTTGTAGAAATTGCGAAACTAGAAGTGCAACCTATATTATATACATATAATGAGTTGAGGGCCATCACAAACAACTTTCATGGTGACAATGAGCTTGGGAAAGGAAGCTTTGGTGTTGTTTACAAGATGAATATTTACACATTCACTTTTTTTTCTTTTTTTTTTCATATGCTTCCACAATATCTAGATGCATAATATCTATTCAAATATTTTATTGCCTACATGTTATATTAAGTTTTGTGGTTCAATTTTTGCATGTATATTTATTTTTAGCATCTATTTTTTCAAAAAATAAATAAGACAATTTTGACATCCTAAAAAATTAGTTGTCAAAATCACATCCTCATTTTCAAATTAAAATTCTCTCGTTAGTTTATAAATGTCAACTATACATGGAAGTTTTTCTTCTACTTTGAACAATTTAACACTTACATTCAATTGTTTTGTAGGGAACTTTTCCAGATGGGAGACATGTGGCTGTGAAATGTATGAAGAATTCTCCAAAAGGGGTTGCTGAATTTTTAAATGAAGTTAAGGCCATCACTGGCATCAGTCACAAAAACCTAGTGAAGCTGAAAGGGTATTGTCTGTGAGATAAAAACGTTATTCTTGTGTATGAATATGTTAAAAACAAAGATCTTCGGGAAGCTTTATTCAAGCATAAAGGTACAACATGGTTTAAACCTAGACCATACAAAATGATGCAAAATGACATGATGTTTCCAATTATTTGCATGCCAAGTCAACTGAATTTCACATTTTCCAAAAGGGGTTCCTAGATTTTTAAATGAAGTAAAGGCAGGCCTCATTAATTTGTAGATATCTACAAACTATACAAACTAGCTTAGTTTGTAGATGCCACCACTATTGGATTGTAGACGGTCAATTTTAAGTCACTCATTGACTACAGACGACTCTAATCACTAGTGGGGGCCTGAATGGCAGTGTATGGCATATGTCGTATGGCCTGTACTAGCGGGTGCATTCTCACAGCGTCTCCACGAGCACCCGCTGCTTGGCCTGAAACACATCCTCGAGCGACAGGTGCATCAAGCAGGTATGGTTCTCGTTCATCTCCCACTTCAAAATAGAGAAGTCGCTTTCGATCAACGTCGTGTTGGCGAACACGGTTGCCAGGCCGCCACAGAACGATTATAAATGACCGAACCAGCCCGAGGCATAGTCCCAAGCATCGTCAAACGACATCTCAATGGTGTGCCGGTCGATGGCAACACGCAAGATCTGGTCTGAGGCGTACAAATTCAGAAGATCGTGATGGTCTACCTTCGTCTGATCGACGTCCTTGAGAGACCAAAATGCTGAAATGTGGTCGCGATAGGGCTCCAACACCTCACTCACGAACTTGCCATGACGGATGGTGATCAGCTAGGCAGGTAGCACAAGCAGCGCGTCGCTTTCCAGACGCATGTTGTTGCCGTCATGCTCGGCCTTAACGCCCATCAGGCCGGTGACCAATGAAATCGCATATGTCGCGACTGTGCGAATGATATCGTTCTTGTCATCTGCATCCAGGTCGTTGTAGCAAGCGAATTTCCACCACCTGTCCAAGGTTGAGCCCTGGGATTTGACGGCGGACTTAAGAAGCCACCTACAGACGTTTTACGCCCACTGCTTGGGAGCTTACGGTTTCATGTTCTATCGTGAACGACCCCTGGACGCGGATGTGCTCGATGATCGCGTTAACAAAGATACGCATCAACCCGACTGACACATACTGGGCGTCGTCGTCGTTCTCTTGTACGATCTTGACACAAAACATAGCGACCAGCTAGCCGATCAGCGTGTGGATATGCTGCTCCTGCTGCGCGATCAGCAACGATCGGTTTTGCAAAATGACGAACGTGACATTGATGGCATTGATGGCCAACGACACCGCGAACGTGATGACCCACCACGCGCTTGTTGGCGTTTGCTCAGGACAGTGCGTCTCAGCGTACGCCATGATCCTACGACGATGATCCTTGAAGAAATGCAGTAGGCGCCCTAGGTGCGTCAACAGTTCATCTTTTTGGGGCACTTGACGGCCATGCTAGTGATGAAGTTGGCTTACGCACACAGGAAGATCGAAAATGACCAGGCGAACTTGATCCACTCGTCTTCGGCAAGCTCCTCGGCTACCGACTTGATGACCAGGTCGATCTGATGTAGTGCACACCAAATGCGGAGCACTGGGTTGTCGGCGCAAACGATCATGTGAATGACGAGACTAGTGTGGTAACCTATCATCGTGTTCTCGGCGTTAGATGACATGCCGATCAGCTTGGCGTGCCATTTGCCGTACAGCACGTCGAAAAACATGACCAGCATGTTAAAGATATTACCGGCCGTGTGGTGATCGAACATGGGAATCGCGTCTAGGTGCAGATTAAGAAGTCGACCACAGAAGCAGATGCAAACGCGCAGGTCAAAGAACGATTGGCCACAGTGCGTGCTACCGTCACCCGCCAGCGACATTGCCTAGACGGATTCGTCGTCGAAACAATCAACAATCTGCTACAGAGTGGAGCTGACCAAGACGCGGACGTACTGGCCGACCATCAGGTCAGTGATGCCTGCCAACTTGGCCGTCTTGGTGCGTTCCTTAGCATGTTGGATGGCACTCGCCGTCTGCAGAAACGACATGCCGCTCCCGACATGGTCCATTACTAGATTGAACCGCATGATGTTCTTGATGGTGACGGTGTACGAGTGCAGATCGTCCTCATCTTCATCGACCTCATTGAGGATGAACAATTTCATGGCATTGGTCTTCTCCTTGAGCTTCTTAGCGGCCTTCCTAGCGGGCGCGCTGACCACATCGTCGTTGTCAGCATCATCACTATCAATGACCACCTTGTCATCCCGGAAGAACATGTCGCCAATGATCGTATTCACGATGCTCGCATTGATCATGAACATCAGTATATTACTGTCGAGATCCATATACCGATGCAGTGTGTTCGCGACCTTGATCTTGTTGTCAAAGAAATGTTGCTTATCCTTCTTGGTCGCAGCCTTGTACAACGCCCACGACTCGGCGTGTTGCCCGTCGTGATGGCTTCTGTATTTGTGCGGTAGGAACGGTTTCAGAAAGTATTTGATGTCATTGCGCGACTTGCGCTTTCGCGTCGAACTGTCGTCGACCACAACGCTATCTCGACCTTCATAGACACAAAACATGCATCGAACAGTGATGTCGCCGTTGCCCGCTGTGCTGACAATCTTTAACGCATACTTGAGCCCATGCGCGGGCTGCCATGGTGTCTTGGCCTTGGGTGGCATGGCGATCGGATCGATTTTGGGGTGCAGAGAGCAGATTGCAGCCGCACCACACTTTGCAACGCCTCATGAGGTCATCCACGCCTACTGGCGCACTCCGCGCACTGTGGCGGGTCTTTATGAAACAAAAAATTAATTTGTAAATCCGCCGACGGGTCATTTGTAGATATCGTCCCCTATTTTTAGCAAATCTACAAACTAATGAGGCCTGTAGATAGGTGTACAAGTAGGTAGGTAGTTGGGAGGATAGTAGGTAGGTGGGGGAGAGACTAGGCCTTTTTGGCGCATAGGCAGGCAGTCTAAATGTAGGTAGGTAAGTGAGAGGGGTGCGGGAGGGGGTTTGAGGCCAAATTTTTTTTTTTAAATCATCCTGTGCTATCCAGTAAGGGACGCAAAATTCATCTCAATTGGTGCACTGGTTCCACCTGGCCATCAACAACTACACGCGTCATTTGTTTAGGCGGGTGGTCATTTTGCAGGGGCCAGCTGGAGCTCCTCTGTGGCCTACTTATAGACCCCTGCATAGTCGATATTGGGTGTATAACGTATAACGTACTCCATCTTAAGGGTATAAAGAAGCTGGTTGTTGTCTGACAAGGTGTCTTTGGAAGTAGTGCTGCAGGCAGGGAGGGGTACGCTCCTGCCATCACTGCGACCCAGTACCAAGCGCCAAACGATAGTTCTTAGCGTTCATTCTCAGGTTAGTAGTCCTGTTTAGTCTTTACTTAAAATAAGAAATAATCTAATTTATGTGGAAATCGTTCGTGTACTGTGGTCGTCTTTTCCGACTAGTCAATAATGTTTGGATGATTCTTTACAGGTCGGATTAGTCGATGTCCGGATGGTCCCATGCAGGAGCTAATTTGATTTTTCAATTGAGGTTTTTTGGCCCTGCCTGGCAGGAGATATGTAATTTTCAAAATGGTTTTTTTGAAGGATGAGCAACTGGTTCACACTTGGGCCCCATAGCACATGCTACACTATTGTTTGTTGATTAGTTCTACTTGATTTGCAGTTTGTATGATTTTTTCCCTCTAAGGTCTTTAGGGTTAAACAGGGAGCAACCAGTGTTGAATGGATGGAATTTTTGTTGATCCTTCGTTGTCCCCTGGAATTGCATGTAGGTGCCGTTTCTAGGGTTGCTTCAAGCTAGGAAATTGTCCCAGCCGGCCGCCACTCCAGGGTTCAGATAGTTATTCAGAGGTGCGCTTTCCCTCCCGTGTGTCATGCACTGAAAAGTCAAGGTATCAGGTTTGTGTGGTCTGATGCCACATTTGATTGTTGAAGAGCCTTTTCTAGTAAGTTCCAATGGGCAGAACTGACTTTTGGTGCTGATGCAAATTTGGTTTGTTTTGTCTGTTTTTGGAGGAGATTGTCATATGAATTTCTTTGCCAACTGTCAAGGTCTGATGAAAGGCAATGGAGAGTAAGTAATGGTGGTCAGGAAACCTCCATTGAGTTCTTAAGTGTTTGCCCACCAACCTATCTACCCTAGTGATGCTATGGGATTTTATAAAAAAGATTCTGAAAGTTACAACTAGTGTTGTGAGGGTACTCAGATTCAAGTGTTAAAACTGGCAGTTCTGGATTTCGATGTCAGGAACTTGACCAGATCTAAATATTAAGAATTTATCTAGACTTTTATTTTTGAACTACAATAGTGTAGAATCGAAGTAAAATTTGGAACCTTCTACTTGTGTGTTTTCAGTGGAGGAAATCCTCCCGTTTTAGTGTCTTAAACAGGTGCTATTAAGGTTTAGGGTTTCTCCCATCACTTTGAGTTTGTGCATTTAAGTTTTTTTTTTAATAAATTGTGAGTTCTGATTTTTGTTTACATGATCTTTTTAATGCATGTGCTTCTTTTTAAATCATACCCTAAAACCTAATTGTACCTGAAGCTTTTGAAATATTCTTTTAAAAATCTCAAACCCCACCCGAAATGGTAACCAAAGTTATAAAATATATAATACTTGAGATTGTATGTTCTCTTCAAAATCAATACCCACACAACATTGATTATGACTCCACTCATTCTTGTCAAGTTTATTTACCTTCCAAAAAATTAAGAGGACAAAATTTCGGTCAGGTTGCAAATTCCAAGGTCCAAACAAAGTCCACTTCTATCTTAATTCCATTTCTTCTTTAAATGTTGGGTTCACTATGGTCTAATCATGGTTGCAGATGGAGCATACGACCAGTATTGAGTCCAAGCCCAACACACATGCACCAGGGAGCTTATTCTTCACCAAGCATGTTGGTGGGCTCTTCCACAATGAACGTGTCATCATATGGATGAACTCAATATCATCGGGAAGGGACATTGAAGTCCTAAATGATATGTTGTTTGTGAGAAATGTATCGCCGACCTGGGAGAGGTTCGTGGATACTATCATGCTTGAGTTGGTTAAATTGCTTGCTGTTGGAAATATTGAGGACAATGAGGGCACACCAGACACAGTGCTAGTCAGAAATTTAGCAAAAGTCGCAATCTTTGATACATGCCCACTTCTTTTAACAAGGGCAGAATTGCCACTCCACATTCCTGCAATCCCCGACCAGGTATTCAAGTTCGACATATGGACAAAACTCCTTTCACAGGGAAATGACACTGAAGTCCTGAAAATCCTTGGGGATTCCAGACTTGTATCAAAGACCTGGAAGAGGTCAGTGGACACTAACATTTGCAATTTGGTTGAATTGCTTGCTGTTGGAAATATTGAGGACAATGAGGGCACACCAGACATGGTGCTCGTCAGAAATTTGCAAAAAGTCGCAATCTCTGATACATGCCCACTTCCTTTCAAAAGGACAGAAGTCCACATTCCTGCAATCCCGGACGATGTATTCACATTCAGCATATGGACAAAACTCCTTTCACAGGGAAATGACACTGAAGTCCTAAAATTCCTTGGGGGTGCGAGAGATGTATCAAAGACCTGGAGGAGGTCAGTGGATACTAACATTTGCAATTTAGTTGAATTGCTTGCTCTTGGAGGAAATATTAAAGACAATGAGGGCACACCGGACACAGTGCTTGCCAGAAATTTGGGAAAACTCGCAAACTTTCTTTCATTAACATCAATGTGATGCATTGAATTTTGTAGTGTGCAATGTTGTCAAGTGATGATCATCCATAAGTACATTTAGCCAAATTGGTTGATATTCAAAATATGAAAGTACAGAATGTTATAAGCCCTTTCATATTGCAGGGAATTAAGGCCAAATTTGGCAAACTTTTAATTAAACTTATTTTTTGCAGCATCTTTCTTTCCAGAAAAAGAGGATTTATGGACAAGAGGCAAGATTTTTGTGATGGTAAACTAGTGCAAGCCTAAGTTTGGAAAATTATCTTGATGATTTTGACTTTTAATCTATTCTTTTGGTTGAAATGATTAGTTAGCTAAATTGACATTGACAAGTTTTTTTTTTTTTTTTTTATTTTCTTAATGCAGGGTCATTAACTACCCTCCCAAAAAAGATTCAACATTAATTGGCAATGAGTTTGTAGAAAAGTTATCCCCAAACTGTAGAATAATCAAAGAAAATTATCCCATTTTGATACTAAACACTAAACTTATCCATAAAGTCCTCCCTAATCCCATTCAGTCCTAGTTCCATCCCTTGTTTTCATTTGCCCTTAATGTCCCCATAACTAGGGATGAAATCATGAAACTTGGGACCAATAATGAAAATAAGGGATGAAAAAAAATTTGAAACTTTTTTTTGACAGTTTTTTTTTTTGGAGGTTTTCACTTTGAGGGACTTTTAGGGTTCACACTTTTGGACATTTTTTTGTTGTTTTCATTGTATTTAGTTATTTTATAGTTTGTTCTATATATTACATAAAATAACTTTTTCCCTTTCTCACTTCTTTCTCATTTTTAGTTGTGGGAGCCTTCTGATTTGACTTGTCTCTTTAACAAAAAAATTTGGTTTCTTGTTTTCTTTTAGATTTTTCTTTTTTTTCTTTTTATTTTAAAGGTTTCTTTCTTTTCTTGTTGTTTTTAAGTTTCCTTTAATGCTTGCTTTATTATTACTTTAAAGATTTTTTTTAGAGCCTATTTTAAGGTTGGGGGGGGGGGGAGATTTTTAAAGTTTTTTTTACAATTATTTATAAGGTTTCTTCATGTGTTTTATGGCTCCTTATTGAATTTCATCACTTAAGGCTTTATTAATGCATGATGGAATGAAAATTATATTGTCGTATACTGCACTTATTCGAATTAGATTTGGAACAAAATTTGGTGTGAATTCTTTGGACATCAAACAAATATTTTGAATATTTATTGTGAGAACCGGGTTATATGGGCAAGGATATGTTTGTTATGTAATGATTTGGAAGGTGTGAATTTGCCCCTAGGCATGCATGACTTAGGTATGATGGATGCATACAACAAAATTCATGTAGGGTATACAATGCATGTGGAGTGGGGAATGCGGGGGTTGAAACCAAAATGGAAAAGATTAATGAAATGTTTTGATTCCACACAAAAAAAAATAGTCATGTATTCCAAGTTGTAGTTATTCTAACTAACTTCCTACACATATGCCACTTAGAATTTACATACGAAGTCATTGGTGACTAAATAGAAGACCTAGCTAACTATGGCTGTGATGGGGACTTTTAGTTACAAGTCTGTCACAACTCTAACCTTTGCCAAAATTTTGCATATGTTAAAACTTCAAGGTCTCTAGCTATTTTGAAATTGCTATGCCTCATTACTATCTTCTTTTCTATGTTTGTTTTGATTAAAGTTCTTTGGTCTTTGTTGTTAACCGCCATTTCTTATGCCATGGTGGCAAAGTTGTTGTATTATGATTATAAGATTTCCACCTTTGTTTGTGCCTTCCCACTTGGAGTAGATGTCAAACTAAGGCCTAATCTAGATGATGGAACATATATTAATTCATATATAAACTCATTACTTGCAGGAATATGGGGTCTAGGTATTACGGGTGGGGTGGATGTTTTGTCAATCACATTTTGCCATCTTTTGAGAACATTTTAGTGGTATGTCCATTCATTGCTTTCAATTGTGCTACGACCTCTTCACTCTATAACATGGCTTTCTCACTCCCATCATCATTGGATGTCGCAGTTTTCAACTTTTTCAAAACATCCAAAAGTTGGTCCTTTAAAGTGTCCTCTTGGGAGATACTTTCAAGAATAGTTGTCCTATAATTTGCATATATTTGCTTCCACACAAGGCCATGTATAAATTGTGTCACTTTCTTTTTGTCTTTTGAATATTTACAAAATGTCGATGCTAACTTGTGGCCATGGTGTTCAAATGAAGTGATTCCACAAACATTCATGATTGTTTTTCCTTATTAGGACCTTTGATAATGGTTGACTATATAACACCATCCTTTTCATCCAAGTCACAACCACATGGGATTCTCCATGATCACTTGCCATGCCTACACAAACAAAATCCACACAAACTCTTTCTCAACACAAATGCATTCCCTCTTTAGATCCAACATGGTCATAGTGTCATATTTAGTGAAGTTTCTAGAAAAAAAATAAAAAATTTCAGAATTAGAGTGTTTTTGTTTCAACATACTCTTAGTGTCACATTCAATGAAGTTTTTGGAAAAAAATGTAAATTTTCATAATGATCCTTTTTGGGTTCCAACATAATCCTTGTGTCACATAGTGTCACATGCAATGAAGTTTCTAGGGAAAAAATGAAAAATTTAAGAATTAGACTATTTATATTCAACACATAATCCTAGTGTCACATAATGTCACATTCAATAAAGTTTGTAGAAAAAAATGAAAACTTTTAGAGTCGAATTCTTTTTGTTCCAACATAGTCCTAGTGTCGCATAGTGGCACATTCAATGAAGTTTATGGGGAAAATGAAAACTTTTATAATCAAATTGTTGTTCCAACATAATCCTAGTGTCACATAATGGCACATTCAGCTTATGGAAAAAATCAAAAAAATTAAAATCAAGTTGTTTTTGTTCCAACATAGTCTTAATGTCACATAGTGGCACATTCAACGAAGATTTTGGGAAAATTTTCAAAATTTTCAAAATCAAACTATTTTTGTTTCAACTTAGTTTTGGTGTCATATAGTTTATAAACTTGAAGGGTAATTAAACCTCCAAAGCTTGGAACAATCCTTAATAAGGGTTTATAGACCTTCTAATTCATAATAAAGTTAAAATAAGTCATTTGCAGAGATGAAATAGGTCCAAACAAACCTAAATCAAGTCCAAATAGAGGTGAATAGGTCCAATTAGAAGTGAAAAAGGTCCAAATAGAATTGAATTAAAATCAACATAATCTTAAATTAGGTCAAACCAAAGGTGAATCAAATATGTATAGAGGTCATGGATTAGTTTTAAATAGGCTTGAATACTTAACAAACATAAGTGAATTAAGGTCAAAATAGTCCTAAATTAGGTCAAACCATAGGTGAATTAAATACATGTTCAAAGGTGGATTAGGACCAATCATACCTAAATACCTACCAAATAGACACTATGAGAAATCATGTCTATTGGAATCACACTACCTTGCAACTAGTGCTCTAAAACAATCAATATGCAATTACATTGTAACTAAAGCATGGAAATATGAACAATTAATAAATTAAATGCCACATAAAAAAATCAAGGAATTGTATTATGGTTGTAACTTAGTTACAAATGGGACACATGTATGGTGTAATATACACATCATATATGCAAACGTAGTCAATTATGTTTGATTTTCTTGCAAGTTGCATTTTAGTTGTGTGTGGCAACTACATTACAACTAGTGTAAATGTAATACCCAATTAGCAAACTAATGTATGGCATTGGCATTGTACAATCATGCCATGTGCACACATTTCCCATGCCCATTAAATATGACACTTGCAACTAATTATCAACTATGATTCCCATTGATACAACTATTTGTGCCATTATTTCATCACTATGTTGCCATTATAAAAATCTTACCTTTCCATTATTTTGTGATTGTTCTTCAACTATTAATAATTTAATAACTTATATATATATGATATTTAATAATTTTTCATTCAATAAACTATTATAAATCACATATTAATTTATTTTAAATATTTAACCTGAATTAATAAATCTATTTTAGATCACTATTTTTTTAATTAACTCAAATAATTTATTTATAATTTATTCAGTATGAATTTTTTATAAATTAAGCTGCTTGAAAAAATATTAAATTCAAATAATCATCAATTCAAAAATTCAGATTATTAATTATTTAAAATAGCTAACTAACAAATTAGATGAATTAGATCGATTAATTCATATAATTAACTATATTTCTATCAAAATTCATATTTAGTTTTAAATATTTCTAATAATATATTAAATATTAATGAATACCTAATTTATTTAATTATTATGAATTAATTATTTTAATTTAGTTAATTAATTATCTAAATTAGATTAATCGATTCAAGTAATTAGATCAGATAATTAGTTCGACTGTTTAACTATCGGATAACCCAAATAATTCATTTTGGGAATCCAAATGATTAATTCTCTAAGTTTTATCTAAATTCAAATCATTATTTATCTAATAAATATTTGAATTGAATTAGCTAATTTTAAAAAAATAATCAAAATAATTAATTATTGGTAATCAATTCACATATATAATTATGAAATAATTACTTATTTGGTTGTACAATTTACAAAATTTAAAAAAAACACAAAAGATGTGGGAAATGTTTTTTCTAATTGCAACCCAATTAATGTGCAATTAAAAGATTTAACCCATATGTTTTACTCATGAATCTCATTTCATAAACTATATAAAAGTGTTTTTTATGTGTGTTCACATTAGAATACATGTGTCAATTTGTGATAAAACCAAAAAAACTTAACCCTAAAAAAAAACATGCATAAAATAAAAATATTTACATGGTTACTTTTTAGTTCACTTTCTTTTATACCTTCCTACCTATTTGCTTACCTAGGTGAGCAAATAGTTGGTCCTAATTTTTTATTTACTTACCTAGGTAGGTAAATAAGTATGTAGTGTAAGTAGATAGGTATGCAACCTAACTATGTAGGTATGTCCTACCTACCTACCTATGCTAATGTATTGACCTCCTTAATACTTAAATCCACGTTTTATTTTATTTTTACCAAATTTGAACTAATATGTCATGTGGCAAATTTTTATTGTGTCACATGTCACAATCTAAAACCATTGTAAATGAACAATCATAAGGAATGGGGGAAATCAATATTTTAAAAAGAAAATGTTTTTCACCTTAAAATTTCCATAGTGCCATGTGTCAAATTTTGATGGATAAATGAAAAGTAACATTCGCATGACATTTCCATGGTAGTTGCAAACTAGTTGCATTAAAGTTACACAATAGTTGTTTCTACATAGTTGTAATTGAGTTGCACAAGTTGTATATGTACATGGTTTCATACATAATGGGTTGTATCCATTGTAATTCATGTAACTCATTCCATAGCATTCACGCCTATAAAAATATTATGAGTTGCAAGTGAATTGCAAATGGTCATTACAACTGAAAAACCCAATTGCAAGGCTAGTTGGAAATCTTTTTTTTTCATAGTGATTATTGAATTAAGGTCAAAAAAATCCTAAATTAAATTAGAACAAAAGTGAATTAAGTATGTGCAAATGTCATAGATTATGTCCAATTAGACTTTAATAATTATCAAATATAGTTTTAAATTAAGTCAAACTAAAGGTGAACCTTCAAATTCCTTTAACTTTTTTTTTCTAAATTTCAATATTTTCAACTAACTCCACCAAATTAGAAGGTAATTATAACCAACCTTAAGATCACAATGTCAATTCTTGCTCACAAATACCAACTTCTCTATGTCGGTCAAGGTGGTGCTGGACAACACATGTTAGTTCCAAAAACACAAGAGGCTCTGCTATCTTGAGCTCATCAAAATGCTTCATCAGAAAATTAGGTGTTGATAAATGCAAGAAGTTCCAAGAGATAGTTCAAACAAAAGAATGTGACTTCAAGTCTCTTCCAGATGTTAGAGACGAGAAAAGAATTTGGAGCCCTTGAGTGTCGGCTCCGGTACTTGCCATGAGTGCTAGGTTACACTTTTCTCTATACGTGATACCTTGGCGGCTTGGGCATATTTCTGACCAAAAATCAACTAATTAGGAAGATTCCACTTCGAGAAAAAGAATATTCCAGAATCCTGTAAAAGATTCATTATTTCCCTACACAATTTTTTCTCAAGTCTATAAATTTTGAGATTTTTTTTCTGAAAATTTCAGCAAATTTTTCAATGAATAACATAATTAGGGCTGAAGCTGCCACTGTACTACAGTAGGCTGAATCATTCAAATTTACTATTTCTAATCATATTGATCTGTAAGTTTAGTTTGAATTTCAAGGACCTGTTTATAAATTGTTTGTCTTAAATTTAGCTAATACTATAGTAGAAGGGCAGCTTCAACAAATCTCTATTTCATAATTAATTAATTATGAAGATTGCATGTTGAAAAATATAAGATTCCTGAATTGTTTTTAAGAAAATTACTTTCATTCACATAGAAAAACAATTCTTTAGGAAATATATATATATTTTGAAATTTTTAACATTTCTACAAACAATATAAAGTGCCAAGGTACTACAATATACAAGAGAAGCAATTGTGCAAACTAATGAGCCAATTTTTTTTCCTTTTGAACAAAAATTGGTCCAAATTTGGTTTTGTAATCCACTAAAGTAGCAATGTACATCTAGTAAAGGCCACAAAACAGATATTGTAAATGTATAAGACTTTGGATTTTTGGACATTTCTGAAGACAAAAAAAGAGATTTCTAAATCAAGGAAAGATATGTACTTGGCCATGTTGGTGTTACAAGTGGCTTTATATATTTTAGTATATCAGCTGGGTAAAGGGTACATGAAAATATTTATCAATCAAGTAAAGGTATATAGGCTTCACAAAATTTTCAATTTGAGTAAGGGTACAAGGGTATATAGGCTTTAATTATTCTTCAATTTGGGTAAGTATAAGGTTCAATGATCACCAAATGTTTACCTTTTCTGCAAGGTAAGGAATTTTAAGATATATATTTACCCTAAATTATGAAAGTTATCACGCAAGTATATGTAGGTGAAACTTTTCAGAATTCTCAATTACAGGGCAAAAGCAAACTACACTGTCCATTTTTGCACGTCACAAAGCAAAAATCCAATACCTCCTATTGTGACAATGTTTCTTAATTCCACTTAATAATGAAATTTATAAAAATGGACTCATATTTATAATATACATTGTTATAGGAAGTTAACAACAAAAAATAAAAACCAAACGACCATCTTTTGATCTTTGTGAGACTTTTAAATTTGTGTTTCATTCTATGTCACAATCCATACACATTTTTAAATGAATTTATAACTTTTGGATTATTAAATGAAATATGTTATGGTACTCTATCATAAGTTGTATGACTAAAATGAAAACCATCTTCTTATTGGGATTTATTGGGGACATGATTACAAATGAAAATATTTTAAGTACTTTTGAAAGCTTCATAATTCATTAGATCCCATTTTCCATGCCAAAAATTTGAATTTGATGAAAAAAAATTCATTCAAAGTATTCAATAATGTATTGTACCTAGGAAAGAGGGAAAGAAATAGTTCTTGCAAAAAAATGAATTTTGGTTGACATATTTATTGTGAAAATTGTGATAACACAAAAAATTGTGCAAAAATGGATTCCTATCATGCCACTTTTGGTCCACCTTAGCTTGCTTTCACCCTATAATTGGAAGTTTTTCGAACATATTTGAAAGAATTAGGATCAAGGGCATTTTGTTCCTTTTTCACTAGTAATATGCATTAATAATTCCCAAGACTTAACCTTTTTTTCTCAAGAAACCTATTTACCCAAAAACTAGTTGGAACACAATTTAATCCTACCACCAAGAAACATGCTACACATTTTCATCAAATGTCAAGTAAGAATTCATTGACAATCATCAAGGGGGCACTCGAAGAAACTAGACCAAGTTGGGATGTCATTAAAGGTCCAATTCCTTTATAAATTGTTTCTTTTAGGGTGAAAGCACAATTAAATGGGAAGTTTGGATTGTCACAACCATAATTTTTATGAACTATAGATGAATTTAGAATGTAAAGTATATTCAACATTAACATGTTAATTTTTAGATATACTTGTTGTAATACACTTTATATAAATCACATTGAAAAATATGAATGAATTTCAAGAAAAGTGGATTCATACTTTGTCAAAGTTGTGTCAAAATAAATTAAAGATCTAATCCACCATCAAATGTAGAGTTTAAGAATAAAATGCTTTAAAATTTTCTCATTTTAATTGTTTTTAATTTTGAAATTTAATATTTACCTCATTTTTGTCATTTTCAATCATTGATATTCCATTTCACATTGAAAACTCTAAGCTTTCGTATGAATTTTTTGACCTATCACATGTCTAGAAATATTTATAAGGTGACATGTACCAATATTTTTTACCAAAACCATAGGGTTCAACATTATTGAATTTATAGTTCAATAAGTATCATCATTGTAAGAAATTTATCAAGTGTAATTGTTTACTCTTTAAAATCTAAAAAATGCATCACCTAAAATAAATTTGTCTTTACCATTTAGGCCACAAGAAACAAGAGTGTTAGTCATCATTCTTATCTTCTTTGTCTATCATTTGCCTATTTAAATATACTAATCATGTTTCAATTTTAAATGAGTTAAGCTACATAAACAACTGCCATTGGTTTGCATATGCACAAATAGTTAATAATTGTAAAAACAAGCTACCTTACCCACTTTATCATACCTTATAGATTGCTACAACAAGCATGAAACATGATATTTTTATGGAAGATAAAAATAAATTTTGCATGTGAAATGAACATCAATGATTTCAATGGTTTCCAAGCCTTAATGGAAGTTCACACAAGTTACACCATAATCAAGAAAAAGAAAACAAGAACCAAGAAAACCTAATGAAATATGTTCATATTACAACAAGATTAGGCACATAATGGAACATTGCCATTTTCATCAAAAGAATTAATCTGATAACAAATGCTAAAGTACAATAAGACTACAATGGATCTTAATAATGACTCCATGTTAGCACCCAATCAAGTGTCAAAAAAAATAGCACAATGAAAAAGGAAATGAGAATATTGATAATACCATTAGATGTGCATGCATCATTTGATTTCAAGAGTATTGACCCTAGAACACATAATTGGCTTAAACAAGTGAGGCATAAGCCATGTTCCAAAACAAGACTAAATAAAAACAACAACAAAGGAAGAAATGGTAAACATGGTTGTTAAAGGGGAGAAAATAAATAGAAAGCATCAATGTGGTAATTCAATCATTGTAGAACTTGACTACTAATTGGTTGATTTGTCCAACTACCTCCTTTGGATTTAAGTGGTGTTGTCACAATTCTAGTGAATATTTAATGAGCAAAGATAGGGAGTGGAGAAGTTAGGGGAGAAAGAATAAGATCTAGGTTTAGCTAGGCACCACTTGTTTAAGTAGTGAGTGGTTACATAAAACATACTTGGAAAGATGAAAGTGTGGTGTGGCATTTTGGAATAGAACATATACATGTGGGTAAAAACATAATAAAAGGAGCCATGGGGGTCAAGGTCAAAATCCTTACCAAGGATTACATTTTACATGTGTCTTGCATGTATTAGTTTATTAAATATCAAAATTGTATTTTAACTATAATTTATGGGACTGAATATCAATATTGAGACCAAACATGACCCATATTATAATAAATTTTATTTTTTTTGCATGGAGACCTAGATTATAATCAAATGTACATTTTGTTTAAACCATGATGACAAATTTTGAATCTTTTTAACCATTAAGGATGTTGAGAATCAAAATTAACAACATTTCTTCAAAGGATTCAATATTACAAATTCATTTTAAAATATAAACACATGTGGCCCTTCTTATGAAGTATATTAAAGCCCATAATAAATTTGAAAACATTTAGTGAACGTTTGAATAACAAAAAACATGTTCAAATTTTAAAGTCCTTAAAAGGACCGTGTCAACAAATGCTTTGTGTATGACAAAGGATTCTAATAAAATAGTGAAATGACTCCAAATTCATTAGATCCCAATTTCATGAGCACACAAACACAACTCCAAATGATGACCAAATAATTCATTAAATATAATTAATGGTGATTTTTCAAAGTAATATAAATGCAGTTTTAAGCACAATCAACAACTATATTGGTTCCTTTTGTTGTGAATGGACCCATGTGTGATAATGTGTGTGAAAATATGGAGAATGCAATTAAGTGATGACAACACTTGAGTATTGTCTAATTCTAATAACTTTAAATTGTACATGTGGTGTTTTGTTTTGGAAATAAAATGATGTTTTGCATGTGAAAATAGGATGCCCATTACGAGAGTGTGTGATGTAGTTACATGTTAGAATTCTTTTGTTTGGTTGTGTTTAGTCTTAACAACAAGGTCAAACTTTATACATTCACTATTGGATTTATGGTTACAAACTACTAAAGTGCTTTGCCAAGGCATAATTTAAGCATTTTAACTCAAGTCTTTGAACAATTTGTTATAGTAAGTTTCATGTGATTAGGTTATTTAACTACTATAGACCTCTAGTTTTTTTTATTCAATTAAAAATTATTATTTTTGGATTATATGGCCCAGGTATTCATGACTAGTTGGTCCTTAAAAGAAAATCTATTTTCTAACCCCTTGTTTGATTGACACATCTACATTCACTACAAGAAATCAAAATCTTTTTGACCAGAAAAATCAATAGAAAAAATGCCCCATGCATGTGGTCTTTCACCCCCCTATCCAACTTGACCAAAATGCCATTATTTTGATGAGTTTTTTTGCTGGTTTATTTAACTAATCAAATGAAACAACAATATTTAGATAGCAAATTTTTAAATCTATAATTTTTTATTTTAAAAAAATATGTAAATAATATTTATTTGTTTATTTACCTACTTACTTTATGTGCCATAACTACCTACCTATTTACCTTACCTAGAGGCCTAGAAGACTAAGCTAAGCTAAGCTAAATAGTTAGTTACACACATTCAAATAGGTTGCAAGTGTGGGGATTCGAAAATTTTACTTACACCCTATGAGTCCAAACCTTTAACCATTGCATCACATTTTCAACAATTGATCATTTTTGTCATTGCATCATTGTGAACATTTTTTCCTATCCTACATGTGTGGCCTAGCCTACTTAACATTATAACTACTAGTTACCTACCCTAGGCTACCTTAAGTTATTCTAAGTTACTATAGGTTATTTTTAGGTCATTTTAAATAAATTACTTAAGACCTTATTCTAAGATAAGCTACCTTATTAAATTTTTAATTTTTTTATTATAGGCCATTCTAAACAATTTAACCTTGGGCTAGTTTTGGTTATTTTAAATTATTCCACCTTAGACTATTTTTGGTTATCTAAGTGAATTAACCCTAGGTTATTTTAAGCTATTCTATGCTAGTTTAGGCTATTTCACTGTCAGCTATTCCAAGCTATTATACTTTTGGTTATCCATCACAATTCTAAGTTGTTCTACCTTTTGTTATTCTTGGTAATTATTAATTATTCTGCCCTAGGTTAATTTTAGTTATTATAGGCTCTTATAGACTCTTCTACCCTAAGCTATTATAGGCTATTTATAGGTTATTTTATCCTAAGTTATTTTGGATTATTTTTTCTTATGTTATTTAGCAAATGGACCTTTTCTTTGTTTGTCCCTTTTGACTAGATGTACAACATGACATTTGATAATAAATAGTCACCTTAACCAAAATAACCAACATGAAAAGCATAAGCAAAAAGAAATAACATTAAAAAACAAGGGGTGCAAGAAAAAAAAATAGTTTGCATAAGAAACAAACAAAGAGAGGGGTGAGAAAATATCTACATGTCACCAAAGTTGTTCAAAGGACTCTTATGAAGATTCATCACAAACCTAAATAGTAACAACGACACTAACAACAAACAAGAACACAAAGAGAATTTCTTGACAATCACAATCAACAACAATAGAGGTGAGAAACCTGACCTGGAAGTTGTGAAGAAGAATGTTGTGAGAGGGATACTTTAAAATCATAGCTCATAGAATATTATGAGAGAGATACTTGGAAATTGCAATTAACAAAATGCTAAAGTAAGGTGGGAGAAAAGCACACAATTGATTAAAAGCAACAAGTTTGAGGGTGACAAAGAGGAAAAATGAGCATCAATCAGCTCAAAGTGGTGGAAAAGAGAAACTCTAAACCTAACAAGATCTGGAACTAGGTGAGGAAAAAGCACATTGACAGGTGCCAGATTGGATCAATGGTGAAATTTTGCCCAGTTCCTGAATCTGGGTTAGAAGACAATGATTGGCCCAGGTGGTGAGAGTTAAATAGTCTCTCACTTTGTGCAGTCCATCTTTTCAGGTTCATAGGTGGGGATGGGGGAGAAACTGAAAGAGTGCACAAGTCCATGTGCTAAATAGAATTGCCCACACCCAGATTGAAATTGTTGAAGGCAAATGTGGGTTAGCTGAGTTTGGTCAAATTCTTCTGCCAGGCAGAGCAAGACAGTTTTCTATGAAAAATTGAACTCCTCTTCTGTGCAGTAATGCATTCAAAGGTAAGCTGCAGAAGTATGAGTGAAAAGTATGCCACAAGTGTTATATTAGTGAGGGACAATGTTGAGTGATGGCGTATTTGGAAAGGCTTCTAATGTAACACTCTTGCATACCTTAAAACATGTGGTGGATGGTGGATTCTTGGGTCAATAGGTGAGACATGAAACACACAGGCAGACTTTAAGCTGTAAATGCCACCAGAATTCAACATATATCCTTTTTGCCTCCTTGCTAGTATCATGGCATCCAAAAAAAGCTAATGAATTGCACCATTAACAATTTGATCATGAGCCAAACAAAATTGAATTCATCCCTGCATCACAATTCTGCAGTTCAATTCTCTGCTCAAATCTTTGCACATACAATCAGAGGGACCTAACTCCTATATATATATATGTCCTTTAGATTGTGGCAAAAAGTCCAGAAAATCACTTTTGAGGTAACCCTAACCCTGCACCATATACTCATGTCAGTGTGAACTATTTCCAACTCAAAATGGATGTCTTCCAACACTAGTTGGACTTATTTCCAGGTGACAAGAACTCTTCAAACTGGAAATGGAAACAACTTTAAGCACCATATATTCCAGTTTACATGATGATTTTTCTTATTTTTTGAGCATAGTCCTTTTCTTGTTCACACAATATTCTTCAATGCAAACTATCAAAGAAATTGTACAAAAGTATATAACTGTCTTGTATACTATGAATGTCTAAAGTTGTCTGATTAGTGGAGTATCTGACAAAAAGGATTGTCCAATATGGTCCCAAGGTGTCATGACACTTGCTAGCTAGCACCAAAAACAGCTCCATGACTAAGCCCATAGTGAACCCTGCAGGAAAAAACTTGGATATTAGAATACTTCTGCTACATAAACAGAAGATGTCTCACTGATGCCAGTAGATGTGAACAGAAAACTAGCTCTTTCAAAACCACATATGACTACATCAGGCCCACAAGGGGCATTATCTGTATGTTTCAGGCCATAATTGAGCTTCTTTTCTAGCAGAGGAAAAAGAAAATGGACAAATGTCACCAGCACTTCATAAGAAGCCCAAACCTAATCACTGCCACATTTCCAAAGCCTAGATGTATACCCTCTCAATGAATTGCACCACAATAAAATGAAGAGGATCAACATCGATTGCTTGCATTCCTAGGAAGATCGTGTTTTCTCAAAATTGGGTTCTGCATACGTGTCAGGACTCATAATGTCCAACATTTGGTGTCTGGACCAAAATATATCTGGATTTTTTAATAGCTCTGTCCTTTCAAGAAGAAAGGGACTGCACATGACATAACTTTCTTCCTCTTGGAGCTGCTATTCTCTAATGTAATAGATTCATGTTATCAGCATAGACTGTTTTCTACTACATAAATCTCTGTAGAGGGGTCCACCAAGTCTATGTGATGGAAATTATGGCTCTTCTCGTTGTGGGATCCCCACACGAGGGTACATGTCAAAGAGTTATTTCAGGAGAATAGATACTGAGTATGTTGGTCAAAGCAAGGTACCTGTGAAGCTCTCGTAAGCGTGGTTGATGAACACTATAGGGAACTTTATGCCAACGTATATCATCCCTTGCTATCAGCATTCTTGGGTTATTGCATGCATAAACCTAGGATGCAAAGAAATTAAGAGAAGCAGAAACAACCAGTAATGCAGGCCCTAGATGCAAGTCATGAAACATGATAAGAAAATGATGCAATTGTTCACCTCTGAGGTACATGCTCTTATCTAAGGTAAAGACTTACGTCTTAGTAACATGGTCAAAAACATGCAATGTCATGCTATGTTAAACAAATAGCTCTTCTTCCTCCTAGTGAAGTCTCTGACATTCTTAAAGCAAACACAGACTGTATTTGTCCAGTTCTTCAATTGCCTTGCATATGATTTCTTTCCTTTAAACAAAAAATGCAATGTATGTGTGCAAGTTAGACAAGAGAGGGCTGAAGAGATATTTGTACCTCATTCCAGACACGCATGTTGCCACTATAGAACAAAAGGTTGCACCCCTCAATCTCCTTGTGCCACTCATTGAGCTTCTGCAAACACCCCATCCAAGCACAAGATTTCAACATCATCAGGACATAAGGGTGTGAGATTAGAAGCTTGTGCTCTGTACTTGACAAATAAGCCAAGATCAGATCTCAAGAACATTGAAGCTGAATCCAATAAATTCACAAAACAACATGCAAAAACATACTTGCTGCAATAAGATTCACATACCATGTTGCCATAACCATAGGAAGTCCAGACAGCCCAGCAACCTTAGAACAGTTTCAAGCAGAAAACTGTTGACTGGCATACCTCACAAATGTGTGTAAAGAGGCGTCGGGTTTCTCTCGCACGAAGGCCACCACCAACACTCATACGTCCAGGCCCACCCTGACTTAAGTAGTGAAGCTGCGCCTTACCCTGCTTCGCTCGCACTGTATATGCAGTTACAACCTGATGCAGAAACTCCATGTTACAATATCTTTGCCACCAGACATGTTACATCTCTCTGAGATAGCAGAAAAACCTAAACAAGGCTTTAGAGGTAACAATTCTGTCAGTTCCAGCAAAACCAAAACCGACATAACAAGAATGAGAGCAGTTATAACCTTATGAGTGTCACCCACAAAGTGTCAAACCATCACCTTCATCACAAATAGCAGTGACGAGCTGCCATGATTCCCCACTGACTCCATCAGATCCCAACAGTGGGTGCAGATAAGTATATAATAGTACATCCAAAAGTACAGGCAACTGGTTATATGAACATCTGCATCCTGAGCTTGTTCTGTTGCATTCGCAGAAGCAACAGGAAGACTCAAGCATGATGTTGGCTAACACTTAAGAGACATAGCTGAGAGAAACTGCAAGACAAGTTACAATGCGTTCCATTATTAGTGTTCTGTGAAATCATGATTTGTGCTAAAGAAAGCAGGCCCACCTGCTGGAGCACCAGACTTGGTATCGAAGTTCACCAACAAAACCTACATCCATTGGCTCTCTCTTAAATAGTGACCTAAATCTGTTCTTGTTTGAATCTTGATGCGTTTGTTGAACAATGAGATTGGTTTTACTATCTGACAACCATGACATTTAGGTGTAGACACACCCAATACCAGGAGTCAAAAGAGCAGGAGCAGCAGCCAAACCTTGTGCAATACCAGAACATCATCATGGAAAACACCCAAAGCTGCAGCACTACTGGAGACCAGTGCTAGCAGCATCCTGGTTGTAGCTTCTCCATCCTTCCTCTCTCGCAATACTTTCAAATACCTGAATTCCAATGAAGTTCTGAATTCACATCAGAACTCTGTGTGTGATTTGGTCAATCTTGCAAAAGATTTGCAAAGACACAAAAACCCTAGATATAAATACAGCCATTGCAGAACATGATCATGGCAAAACAACTTCCTCCTCGCATATTGTTCTTGCATCCAGAACCAGGTGACCTGACAATTGGGTGCCATGATGGAAGAGTCAGAGGAAGAGATCAGAACTGTGTGCATGATTTGGTCAATCACACAAAGATTTGGGAAGAAGCAAAAACCCTAGACATACATACAGCCAATGTGGAACATGATCATGGCAAAACAACTTCCTCCTATATCGTTCTTGCATCCAGAACCAGGTAATCTGGCAATTGGGTGCCATGATGGAAGAGTCAGAGGAAGACTATCAGAATTGCATGCGTGATTTGGCCAATAACACAAAGATTTACAAAGAAGCAAAATCCCTAGACATACATACAGCCAATGTGGAACATGATCATGGCAAAACAACTTCCTCACATATATTTCTTGCATCCAGAACCCGGTGATCTGCCAATTGGGTGCCATAATGGAAGTCAGAGGATTCAAGACTTGTAAACCCCTAAACCCTGGGCTACAGAAAGATAGATAGACAGGCACAGACACAGACACACACAGAGAGAGAGAGAGAGAGAGGGTACTCGCTTGGTGTGCAAGAAGACTGTGTGGGTTGCTGAATCATCGGTGGCACAACTAGAATGGGTTCTGCTCCTTCACTTGTGTTCACCTGCCCCGCTCACATATGTGCTTTCTCAGTAAACCTAAACCCGACAGTCGCACACACACGCACACAGACACAGCAATCATGCTGTTTTCACCATCAATGCATTTGCAGAATTGCAAAACCCAAAACCCAATTCAGCTTCACGCCTTTCCCACAAGGTCCAAAACGTTACCTGCAGAAAGCACTTATGCTTGTTGTCCCAAACCATCTGACCATAATCACAAAGACATTTATATAGCACGTCTGCTGTGTCTACCCATGAAAACCTCCGATACTGTCGCCGTTGTCCATCCTGGTCCCCATGCTTAGTACTCACATCCCACCTCTTCCCTCTTTGCTCAACACCCAAAACACTCCAAACCGATCCATTCCCGCTATCAGAAGCACGATCTGAGAATGACCCATTCCAGAACTCCGCCTCTTGCTCAAATTCAGACACCCAGAGACTACTCTCCAACTCTCTAGATGCTCCCCCAACTTCACTGCTTTCTCTTCCTTGCTCCTCTTCTTCTTCCTCTTCCTCTTTTTCCTCCATCAAAGGCTTCAACCTCCCGTAGCTTGAAGTTTGAATTCCAGCAGAGGTAGGAGATTGCTGGAGCCTCTGAAGCATCACTACCGAGTCCGCATCACTACTACTACGAAGATCATCATCCACAGATGTCTGCGGGAGTGGGTTCAAAGCGAGCCATTGATCAAACAGACTGGGCGCTCCTCCTCCTCCTCCTCCTCCTCCTCCCCCTCCATTCTCACTCTTCTTCCTTCCCGTTGCCATCCACCTCTGCACATTGCTGCTGCTGCTACATGGTCCATTCATGTGAATCACACTCGCAAAAAACCCAGCTCCCAGACTCTCACCAGTGGCTGTCATTTGGAATCGAGCTTGTATTCCTTGCCTCCTTGCACAGACGATGAGCGACGCCATCGCCAGTCGACGCATTGCAACGCACTCGGACGTCGCCATCCCTGCCACCTTCCCCTCCACTCCCCTCCGCACACTCCACCCACAAACCAAACCACATTGTCCGGGTATCCGATTGGGGGTAAGAACATGCGGTTCTGGTTCCGAGTCTTATGAACTGGACCCTAACACAATTGCAAGTTGAAGAACCGGATTTTAAGCTCAGCTGTTAGATCTGTACCCTGAGAACCAAATTGTCTTTGGAAAGTTGAGATGCCCTCTCTCATTGTGTTTGAGTTGATCCATTGCTTGCAAAAGAAAAAAAAAATCCTTCATGCTTGAGGTTGTGTGTTGTTTGCAACAAATTCTAGAGAAAGGCTAAGGACAAGAAGCTTGAGCTAGAGGTTGTACAGGTTGCCAGTTACCACAGATTCTCATCTTTCAATGAATGTTTTTGAGGTAGATTTTGGTTGTGTTTAAAAGTTGCAGGTTGTGTCATGAAAACCTTTATGCATTGTTTTTTGTGTCCAATGTGCTTTGGAACATTGTTACATTCTTATCTTTGTAAGCTTTGATTATTTGTTGCAACCTTTAAACAAGGTTTTTATTTATCATTGTCTTCTTCTTTTTATCACATGTCAAACGATTTTGAGGTTTTTGAGTTTTGAACAATGGTTTCAAAGGTGCATTTGTCATCTTTTCTTTCTTGTTTTTGAATGCCATCATTTTGGAACAAATTTGTTCAAAGTAAGTTTCACATATCAAGACTTGTCATTGCAAAGCATTAACTATCTGGAGTTGAGGTGTGGGTTTGTAGATTAAAAGTGTCACTTGTTGCTTCCAATTTGTGGTTTTTTTTTTTGGTTGTTTGTTTGTCCTAGTTGTTTGTTAATTTTGTATTTGTTTCCCCTAAACATACAATGGAATCAACAACTATCACTCACCGTTTCATCAACCCAAATTTTGTATTTGATATTGAAGAAGGCAATGAGTTTGCCTTTCAAACTCAAGTCATTAATGGTTCACAAGAGGTGTCCAATCTTGAAATATATATTTCATGGGAGTTCTCATTCCAAAGTTGTTGGTAAATCAAGATATGTGGTTTTATTTTCATCAATATGCTGATTATTGGGGTTTTTTTTGTTGTGAATGATTGTGCCTTTATTAATTCTTGTAACTCATAAGTTATGATATGTGTGTTATGTCATTCTACTGCAGTGAATGTTGATGTTCACAATTTGGCCCATGGGAAAAATATGAAAGGACTTGTGAGCTCCAATAACAATTAGAATATTAATTTTTTGAAAAAAATGTTTCAAAATTACATTTAGTAGAATATATACAATGGGGGTTGTTGGTCTAGATGACCAAAGTTGAAGGTCATCAAGAAGTAACCCAAAAAAAAAAAGAATGGCAATTTGCCCTTCACAAATTACAAATTTTTTTGGTAGTCATAAACCTTATAACAAATCAAATCTTGAACAACTTGCGTTTCTTGAAAATCTAGTTTTGTAGATCACAAAAGGTATTGTCTTTTGTTTTTTATTAAAAATCCTAGGTTGAAGTGCATGGTTTTCAAACAACGTGGGCATGTTATATTTCCTTCTCCTTCGAAATGCTCTCAAACATTATAATCAAAATCAAGGAAAAATATGTCATTCCCTCTCTTGTTTCATGTGTTACTTGCACTTCCTCCTTTGATCTTTAGATGTCCCATGCTAGGCATGACATTTTTATTATGGTGTTTAGTTTTATCAATGATAAGTAAAAGCCCATTCATGTCACTATGGGTATTGAAGTGCACAACATTAGTGGTGTAGACATGACAACTCAATTTAAGGTGTTATTGAACTTGTTTGGCTTACTTAATAAGTTTATTGCATATGTGAAAGGTGAAGGGTCAAACTTAGTTACCTTAACTTTTGCTTTAAAATTTATGATATCTTGTTTTCTACTTTAATTACCATGCCCATTTGTTGGCTTTTGTTTTGTCCATGTCATGTCAAAAATTGCACAATATGTTACTAATGATGTGAAGGTGTGTTTTGGATTTATAGAAGTTAGCTTGAAAGGTGCATAAATATCATTATAGAAAACTATAAATGGACCAAAAAATCTAAGAAAGGGTGGCACAAATGGAAAGATTCCTACATTATTATTAAGCTAATGCTTATAATGTTAAATATCTTATCAAAACAAGGTTCGCATCATGGGTCCTCTTAATACAAGAAATTTTAGAATTTCAAAATGCAATTTCTATTTGCTACAAAGCAATAAAAAAAAAATTACATTTGTCATCAAGCATGTCAGTTGGTCAAACTTGGGTTGTTGATCAATGTGCCATTTGTGATACTTTGCTACTAGTGGTCAAACAAAGTGTCTTGAGTTAGAGCTAAAGCTTTTAGTTGTTGTCAAATGCATTGGTTTTTGCTATCACCATATGCATTACTATGAAAATTGAGGTGGGAAAAATTCAAGCTCTAAATAGCCTTACATATGTAATGATTTTGATTTAGAATTATAAGAATTTAAGTTGAAGATGGTAATTCAAATTTTCACTCTACTTGAACCATTCTTGACATTTTCTAATTATTTCATTTAAATTAAGGCACATAACATGTTGGCCATAATGTTTAACCCTCATTTCAAAAACATGAAAGTTATATAAAATTACGTGAAAATTTTTATTATTAATGAAATTGTTGTAGAATACAATACAAAGCTTGTGTATCCATTTTTATTGTAGGTTTGTTTCTATTTAAACCTTCCAAAAACATTAGTTGAAACAATGGTACTTAAATATGATAATTTCTTCTTTAGGTAGATTGTATCAAATGATGATGATACAACCAAATCTACCTTAAGGAATGAATTGTAAATGTTTTGTTGATTATGTGTACGATTGTTAAAAATTGATGCACCCCCAAGCTCCCTGATAGACTCAATTGTGAATCCAAATGTGAAAACAGTAGAAGGATAAGGAATTGGGGTACATTCCCTAGCTTGCAACACTCCAAGGGTAGAAGGGCGTGTTGGAGCTCTGAGATGGGGACTAGGATGAATGATAAGTGATTCAATTATTCATATGAACCTACACAAATCAAGCAAGAAGTTGGTTAGCACATAGTTGGAGCACTTTTGGTGCACGGATGAACCAAGAGCAAACATAAACTCACAAGACTCACCACGGCCTGGCCTTGGGGGAAGCCACCACTTTCCCCCCTTATAATATTATCCATGCCTGGCCACAAGGCTTGCACCTAAATGTCATAAATTCCCGAAATCGAGACTCCCGCAACTTTGAAAGCCCATAACTTTTTGTGAATACCTTTGATTGAAATGAGGTATGAAGCAAAGTTTTAGTCCTTGTGGAGAGCTTTCCAACAATATGTAACATGTCACCTGCACGCAAGTAAATTAAGGCGATTCCCAACTTTCAATAATTGGAAGTCAAATTGGCAATTTGACTTTTGGCCCTTCTTTTGGCCATAACTTATGTTTAAAATACCCAAATAGGTCATGCGAACCCATTTTAAACATCTACGTTCCAAGAGCTTTCTAATGATATAATGAACTCTTCAATCCAATGAGTTTTGGCCCTTGCAATTTGCCTTTGAAAATTCAAAAGTTCATCGAGACTCCAACTCCCAAAGTGAGAATTCACTTGGAAATGTGAGGGTTCATACCCTCACACTCTCCTACACTCCTGGGAGCACAAAATGTGACTCTTAGGCTTCACTCTTGGCTTGCACCTTTGCAAGCCCTTGCTTTGGTAGTGAGCCCAAGGCTAAGGTTATGATAAAAAACTAAGAACATTTTGGCTTGGTGGGGGTAACATGCATCTCAATTTTTTCATATGGTTTTCTTGGCTTGTCAAGTGCTTGGGATTGTGGGCTCATAAATTGATGTTGAATGCATTTTTAATGTTGTTATAGTCATCACTAATCTTCAATGTTTTAGGCTAGGGATTGAAAACTTGGATTACTTCATTTTGGTTGTAAGAAATTGGCTTAATGATGTTCATGTTGAATGTGTTGTAAGTAAACCTCAAAAAATGCATGATTTTTTGTCAAATGAAATTACTTCAATTGAAGAGCACAAGAAATTGATCAAGGAAAAAAAAATGTTTGAAAAAAATTATGATGAGATTTAGGAGCTATTAATTGCCAACATAGAATTGTGTAATTAGTGTAGGTTCTACCCTTTTCCAATGATGAAAAAAACAGAAGATCTTGTGTAGTGTTCAATTAAGGTTGGGTTATGTTTGTTATTTATTGTTATTGGTCATTTTGTCACATTGTATTTTCAAATCATTATTGTTGCATAGCAAAGATCTATGTTTGATGTCATATGTTATTTACGATTTTATCATATGTTTTGGAAGGTTATACATTTTTTAAGTTCATTGTATTTTGTTGGTCAATTGTATGTTGATAATTAGAATAAAATGTGTATTTGAAATATGTGTATGTTGTAATTTTGTTGTCAATAAGTGGTGGTGTTACAACATGAAGTTTTTTTGTTTTATTATTTTCATGTGTTTGAAATTTGTAATCACATCCGTTATGTTACAATTTGAATCTTATTAATAAAATGTTTGTGATTCTATCATGTTGATGGTCAATTATATGTTGTTGGTAATTGGTTATTTGTATGTTTTTAAAATGTTGTTTTAATTAAAGTTTACAATTTTTTTTTACAATTTTTTTAATGAAATCAAAAAAAAATTTGAAACATTTTTAATCACTTTAATTCATAACCCTAAACCTTAACTAGAATTAAAACCACCTCTCGTATAAAAATGAAAAGTTCTATACTTGTGAATCACCTTATTTCCAAAAATAAACAAAAAACCATATTCAAAGATTCTTACATATTCCAAAAATAATTTAAACCCTTATTGAGAGGTTCCACCAAATAATTAAAAAGGTGTTTGGAACTAGAGGTTTTTTCCAAAGTGACCAACATTGGTATGTATTACATTGTTTGTTTACGATGGTTTTTTTTTTACTTTTAGAGTTTTTTCAGGGGTTCCTTTTTTTAAACAAATGAGGTACATGTATGATGGGGTTTGAACTTTGACAACTTGAATAGGTATCTCAAATTTTGAAATTTTATATAATAAAACAACTTGCCATCCAAAAAAAAACCCTTCCAAGCCTAACGTTTTCACTTTACATGGATATGAAAATAAAATTTTACATGTGCCTTTTTAGGTCTATGTTTGTTGTTATCTATATTTTACATAAACATGAAAAGGCATAATTTTGAGATCTACCATAAACTATTGGAAATCATATGGACTTAAGAAAAAAAGAAAATGGGGAGGGCGGAGGGGGAATTTTATTCTCAATTTGGAATTTTGCCCTTGAACAAGGGCATTACATTGATGAATATTAGGTTTTTGGTTGTAAATTTTTATTTTTGTAATTTGTGTATGAATTCCATTTGGTTTCACAAAGGTGGTATATAAATTTAATCTTATGGGTACTAATAAATATACCTAATATAATGATAAAATGTATTTAAAAGCTTGTTGTGATTTCAAACCTTTAGATTTTTTTTAATGTGGGGCAGATATTTGTATGTAACCAAACCCAAATCAGGCTAAATAAAGCCATAAGGTTTCTCACAAACATTCAAATTCATACTCTTTGAATACCTGGCAAAATTGTGAACGGGGTTAAGGTTAGGGTTTAAGGTTTTAGTTTCAATTTGTGATTGTTTATAATTATAATTAACTCTTGTTTCATTTTGTTTTCTTTTGTTTATTTCACTTTTCCCTTTAGCAACATTCATAATGCATCATTGATTCAACAATCATATTACATTAATTTAAGGTACTAAATCTAGTATTAGAGGTGAATCAAATTTGAAGAGGAACATGGATCACACTTTTGTAAGTGATCCAAAAGAAGGTGTGGCTTTCTATTCTTTGTACCTTTAATTTTTTTTTACATCTTTTACAACATCCCAGAAAAAGGTGTTGCTCATGATATTAGCTCCTCTAATGAAATCTAATTATCATTTGCTAGATATGACAATAGCTACAATCTTGAGAATGTGGAGCCTATAGACCAAGGTGGGGAACTAGAGATTCCAAAACTTGTTGGTGTATATGAACAAAACCTCACCGAATTACACTTGGAGAACTTGTGAAAATAAAGAATGGTTAAGAACCCGCACTATCACAATTCACCTACATGACCTTTTTTTTAAGGTAAACAATAATCAACTTGTGGATCTTTCTTAGAACCAAATCATGAGATGTATTATTTATTATAGTGATATAGCTCCACCTAAGATCTTGGCCATGCACATTAGATGTAAGAAGGGTTTGATTGCATACCATAAGTCTAATGACATCACAACCATGAAAAAACATGTTGATTTTGACCATTTTATTTTGTAGAAGAAATTGTTAGAAGATGTAGCAAGCATAACTTCAAGATCTCCACTCAATCATGAGCCCAATAAAAATAAAACATGTGTATGTCCAATTGCAATCTCTATTTTTTTTTACTACTAGTAAATCTAAAAGAGATGATGCAACATAAGTGGTGCTTCTAGAGGATCTAATGTTATTTGTGGTGAAAGGGTTGTTACTTGTGAAGACTATTGGGTCCATTTGATTATAGAAGCTAACATACATGCTATGACCATGGATTATTTTCTCATCTAGGGAAAAACTTGTTGAAGAAATTTTACTAAGCTTGGTTGAAAAGACCATGACTACATATGTGCAACTTGCCCATTAGCCGCCTACACTTTTGACATATGATTGTCAAAGGGAGCGCATGATGTGTTTACTATTGTTGTTAGTTTTATTTCAAGTGATTAGGAGGCATTCAATGCATGGTTGCCATTGGGTTGTTTGAGGTGATGGACATAAGTGGTGTAACTATGCTCTTAAATTAAAGGAGTTCTTAAATAGGTTTTCCTTGACCCAAAAAATTATGGCTTATGTTACAGATGAAGGGTTTAACTCATAGACTTGTGCAAGTGTCCTAACATTTATTGTATCATGCATTAATTTGGTTTTGTTGGAGCCATTTGATGGTTCCTATTTGGGGCATGCACTTTCAAAGGTGTGTTAATACACCATTATAAATGAAAAAATGTTTGTTGGTTTGCCTTGTGCATCTATAAAGATTATTCAATCAACCATTTAGAAATGCATTACATGGCTTTAAAAGTTTATAAAAGACAAGAAAAAATGGGAAAAAACTTGCATTAAATTTGGGTTCTGGCCTACAAAACTAAACAAGGTAAGCCATTTCTGATTATTTTTTAAAAATATTTTTTTTTGGTTTTAGGATTTTTTAAATATTTTTTTTTGTGTTGTGAATGTTTTATGGTTTTCTAATTATTTATGTGGTTCATAGGTGTCAATTTTGTTCAGTTGTTCATCATTGATTTACAAATTAAGTGTTATTGTTCCAAATACAAGTCAATAGTTTGTAGCATTACAATCTCATGTCCCATTTCCAAAAATCTAGCATGTATGTGAAGTTGAGGTGAAAGTTATGTCCCCCATTATCACTGGCTATATTTTGAACAAAGTTGTAGCCTTTGGTTGCTTTCGGATGCTTTGTAGTTTATAATATCAACTTGTTGAAATATTTGAAAAGAGCTGGCATTTCACATGTAGTTCTTAACAACCTTGCTAAAGAGGATTTTTCTTTATCATGAGTTGAAAGAGTTTTGTGGTTTGCATGAAGTGGTAGATTATGAGGTTCTTCAACCCTTTATTTAATTTCTACATGCATTTGATAGGAAACAAGGTCATAATATGTTAGCTTTGATGTTTGATTAATGGTTTAAGAGCACACAACTTGTGATTTCATATTTAAGCTACGATCTATTCTTGTTGAATATGATGAAAAGTTGTTGCTTTTATTGATAGAGGCAAACAAGTTGTTGATGTTTCCTAGTATTGAAGAAATTGAAGATCTTCAATCTCAAAACAATGTTGAAGATCTATTTTACCCCATAACAATAATTGCAAACATTTATAGGGACCTTGTGTGAAGGGAGCTAGTTGGATTCCATCAATATCTTGTTGATGTAGAAAATTACAAAAACACCTTATCTTGGTAATGCAAAGAAAAAAACAAAATTCCAACCATTGCCATATTAATGTGACATATTCTTAGCATCCCAACCAACCAGATTGAAACATAATTTTATTTTTTTTGTGGTTGACATTTCGATTGCACTTTGTAGATGTCATCTCCAAATTGAAAATATGGACAAGTTGATACACATCCACAAAAAATAGCCATCTGATCCACAAATTGGCTATTTCGACCCACTAATATTACATTTGCATGTGATAGGAAAATATCAATGTATGTAGTCTATGCTACAAGTATTAAGTTGAAAATGATGAATTGAATCATGTATCAAGGTGGTGGGTTTTGGCTAACTCTTCCATGATTCCACCAAACAATCCTTAATTTTACACTACAATTTGGAAAAACATTGTGGCTTGGACTTGGGCTTGTTGCTTACAAATCTATGTGTTTTAAACATTTCTATGTCTATTTGTTGTGTGTCTTTAGTTTATTATGTCTTCAACATTGCTATTTTTTTGTTTTTAGTCTGTTGTGTTTTCACATTCTATTGAGTCTTCAGATTAAATGTCTTTAGTGTGTCTTTCACTTTTGTATCTTTTAGTTTTTATGTTTTCAATTTGTTATGTGTTTTTAGTTTTGTGTGTCCGATATGTGTTTTGTGTCTCCAATTTGCAATTTGTTGGTTGATCTCAAGAATTTGTGTGGAGGGCCAAAAGGAAGATGGAAGAAAGGAAGAGTTTCATAAAACTTAGAACCATCCAACATGACAAAGAACCTTCATTCTAATTCACTATTTGGGATAGCCTTTTCAGTTTAAAGTTATATTTGTGTAGTCAAACTAAAGCAAAAGATTCATGAAAGTTTTCTTTAACTTGAAGTTTCACGATGACCAACACTTTTGAGGTTGTTTATTGCTTGTAAATGTCTAACTCTGGTTTGATATTTCAAAAACTTGTAAATATTTAATGGAATCTACCTCCAAAATGCAAAAAACATGCCTTGTAGTGTTCATGTGTGTTGTTAGAGGCCCAATACCTAATATTGAAAGGGGTTCATTTAAATACCATGGTACAAGAACATGTGTATACCCATCTATGTATCTATTAAAGAACTAGGGTTTGTACCCGGTTAACCACTTACCCGAAACCCTGCCCCCACCTCATAACCGCCCATAATTGGGTTTCTAAAACCCATCAAAGTCACCAGATTTCAAGGAAACATTTTCTGAAATAGCCAAATGTAAACAATAAGTTCTGGCACAAAAATATAACTGGATTCTTCAATTTCTCTTACTTTCCTCTCTGCCCTGTGGCCAAATATGACCAATTCCTCTTGCGGATGATCAACAATTTGGCTACATCACAAAATTGAAAAAAACCCCTGATTACAATTTACAACTTCCCTATTTCCCTCTTATCAAAACAAAACAATTTCTGAAATTGCAGAGGTTTTAGAAAACCATCAGAGCCACTGAGCGTTGAGAGGTTAGACTAAGAAACCTAATAAACCTTGTGAGCAGCTGGCTGTTCCTTTATTACGATTCTTTTGAGATTGAATAAGGTTTCGTACTTTTTACTACTCATTGTAGTGAATTGCACCCACTTTCCATACAAGAAATGCAGTTGCTAACATGAGTGCTATAACAAGAACAAATGAAAGACCTAGAAGTAGAGCATCAGTGCTCAATTGAAACTGGAATTTATCAGCAGCAATCTCCTCGGGTGTGCGTCTTGTATCCTCAAATATGTTTTTTGGCACAATGGGTTGTCCAAATTTGGTTGTCTTGCCTTCTACCTCTCCCCGCTTAAAAGCCTCAAGCACTTGCTTCCCAGAGTTTATCATAGTCCTTGAGCTTGCCCGACTAGTTGAAGAGGGGGGGACAGATGATTTCAACCGGTCCTCTGCAAATGGAGAAATTCTGCCTGTTGGAAATGCTCCCTGATTCCCCTTTTCGAGTAAAGACTTTGATGGTTTGAATTCTGTTGTTGTCCTGATAGCTGGTTTTTGAGGCGTTGTTGAGATGGAGCTTGGACCTGGTGGCTTGCTCTCATCTGTCAGTGAGGCTGAATTGTTTGGAGATGGCCTTCCAGTCTCTCCATTTGACACTGATTTTACAGCAATCCTTGAGGAAATCTTACCACTTGTAAATGGAGATGATGATGATGGTAGCGGCAGTGGTGGTGGTGCTAGACTTGAGCCATTGGAGCTTGATTCAACCTTGGCTACTTCTTCACTACCATCTGTTGTCTCACTTTCCATGCTTTTGCATATGATCATCCTTGATCTCTGTGGCAAAACCTGAGGCCTGCTTCGTATGCAGACGAGTCTTGGATTCATCTTTGCAAGATGGCTCAATGACCCATTTGGTGAAGTCAATAAATGCAACACCCCATGACCCTGCACCTGTAACAAGAATGTATGTAACTCTCATCAGAAATCAAGAAATCTCCTTACTCACAAATATGTGCAACAAGAAGATAAACTCAACCGTTGGCTCATGCTATGTCTCTCTTCAATGACACCCGACCCAACTGTGGTGATGATGGGGTTCAATGTAATGCACAGTAGTGGTGGGTATCTAAAATCTGTGGAAACCAAATGCCAATTTGATTCTTCCTCTGGGAAGATTTGGACAACAAAATACAACAGGTAGAAGAAGATCACAACTGGGAAGGATGCACCATCTAGCCCTAAAATGGTTGAAGAGAGTCCCACTTCCAGACTGCAACTTCCAGAAAAAAACACCCGAATCTAAAGACAAAGAATATGCCACTACTTAAGACACATTTCTGAAAGGGCTCCAAGTTTCTCTCAAGAAGCAACACCCTAAATCCCAGCATATCCACCACTTCCAGCTGCATCTATTTGGAAGCTTCATTGCAGAGAATTTCAGTTCAAAAAATCTCGTGATTTTAGACAATCTATCTGTTTCTTCTGTTGAGGGACTCTTCGTATTCCAGAAGCCAAAGCAGCCTCTTCTCTTGAGAAGCAAAGTCTTATTGACCAAGCTAAGGGCTATGCAAGAAACAGGAATAAAGAAAGAACATGACACACAAACTCAGTGACTTTTGCTAGGAAAACAAATCCAAGGGTTTTAAGCCAGAAGAAAGATGGAAAAAAAACCACAGAATTGTAGTAAGTACAACTTTGCAAAATCAAAAAACTCTCCCATCTTATGGCTGGACGTACCCAATTGAAGAAAACTCACACCAGAGAACTTCTCATGAACCTTATCTTGACCTCAAAATCCAAACTATGAAGTGTGTTTGAGAGAGAGAGAGAGAGAGAGAGAGAGAGAGAGAGGAAATGAATTACTTGGCATGAATAGGAGGCCGCCAGGTGTGCTGTAGCTCCTGCCACAGTCCCCATCCTTGAACTTCCCAAGGCAGATAACTCCTCAGTAGCTCTCTTACTACAGCAACAACAACATACACAGACAAACAACAGAACAGAAAATATGGCAAGCTTGGACGGAGCTTGGCTTCTGGAGTAGGTATCACAACATGTGCAAACAACTGCAGATTTCAAGCAAAAACAACAGCAAATGAACACTGCCTCACCCACATAGAGCAGTAATCTGGTGCTTCTGCATCAGCCAAAGCATCAAAACCAGCAATGCTATGCTCCTCCTGGGTTTTAGGGCTGATGGGTATAAGCGAAGAAATCTTGCAAAAAAGTGATGGATTTTTCAGATGGGTCCCGCAGATTTTCACTCATCAGAGATTAGACAGCAGCGTAGTTGCGGAGAACAGTGTTTTAGATCATCTGACTCCATCCGAACTTTAGATTTCTTCTTATAAACAAGAGCAAGAGACGTTCATGGGGTTACTGCGATGGTCCCGGTACTGGTAGCGTTCGGCGACGCTCCGTCAGATGGTAAGTGGTTGTAACCGGGCTAGAGTTAATCTGCACCCACCAGCGGACCATGAAGCATAGATGATAAGTGGTTCTAACTGGGCCAGAGTGAACCAGCACCCATCAGCGCAACTTGAAGGATGGATGGTAAGTGGTTCTAACTGGGCCAGAGTGAACCTGCACCCACCAGCACACCACGAAGGATGGATGGTAAGTGG
>Ga0116227_10003291_pt1 | contig 36107 bp, 31 predicted proteins | sample S1TSphgellanicum_FD_89693 | JGI IMG/M metagenome (GOLD analysis project Ga0116227, IMG submission 89693) | Host-associated microbial communities from peat moss isolated from Minnesota, USA - S1T2_Fb - Sphagnum magellanicum MG | ecosystem: Host-associated > Plants > Peat moss > Unclassified...
GTGAAAAAACCCTCTTAAATGACTAGTGTTGTAGGTTGATTTAACTAATAGGTGTAATTTCCACCTAAATTTGGGCATCACTTATTGTCATCTTGTTTCACTAGCTTAATTGACCTGTCCTAGTAACTGGTCCCCGTTCACTACGAGGTTAACATGTTTTACCATGATTTCATATAGTGAATCTGTCCTAGTTCACTCAAAATCCTAGTGAAATACAAGGTGAACTTGGCCACATCTCCTAGTAGTGAAATTTCACCATGAATTTTTATCATAATCATTTGCTATGATCTCCATCATGTTATTGTGTCAAATTCACATATCAAACAACAACTTTGTTGCTTTTGTTGCTATGGCTATGGTTTTTGTTCATCCAAACAAGTGGCCAAATTGGCAAACTTATCTATTACCACCAAAATGGCATCTTTTCCTTGCCACTCTGAAAGGCATGGATTCATCAAGTCCATTGAAATACCCTCATATGGACTTGTCAAAATAGGTAAAGGTCTATACAACTCAATTTTTTTGTTATGCACTGATTTGGTGTTTTAACATCACACAAATGTGTATGTAATGTTTTAGATCCTCTATCATTTTAAATTAGTAAAAACTTTTATTTTAAATTGTTCTTGTGATTTTTTCATCACATTGTCCCGCCCTTAGCATGTCATGTACTTTTTGCTAACTCTAACGTACAATTTTCCTTTAGGCACATAAATGCATAACTATTTCCATTTAAGTAACCCATTTAAAAAACCTTCCACCTTCTTTTTGTCTTCTAGTTCCTCAAAATAGTGTTGCACAAAGTGATTTTTCACATACCCCTCCTTTATCTTGTGTTCAAAATTGTTTTTGCCTACTAGCATGGCATTAAGGATTTGCATGGTTTTTGAAAGCATTTCACCTTGGTATTCTTCCTTTTGACTTAATGGATTAAACACAACATTGTTTTTGTCCAACTTATGGATCAACTTTATGTCCATTAGTGCCAACATGTCATGTTAACACAATTGTTTTATAGTGGCTTTTGGTTATGTTTTGAAGTACCTTAAAGATACGTCTATGACAACTTTGGTCTTTTGTGATTCCAAATAGTGTTGCCAACTTTTAAAGTGGTTAATTATAACAAATAACTATTTTTCATGAATTGACCATTTTAGTTGGGTTCTTGTTAATTTCTTGTTTTTAAAAGCAATAGGATGTTGGGGTTGTATAAAAACTTGTTGAGTTGAGATTAATTTGGTTGTTGAACCCTAACCTTAAAGGCATGTGTAAAAAAAAAATTCAAATTCGAAATCTCCCTTTGAAATGAACCATGCCCATTAGGGTTTTGGGTGCTTCAATGTATATCTTTTATGTTCTTGGTCATGTTGGTTTGAATTTCTTTGATTCCAAATTATTTTTTGAAGCTTCCATTGCTTATTGTGTTAACATGTTATATGTGGCTTGTTACAATTATGATGCAAATTGGAAAACATTCTACCATGTTTTAGGTTAAATAAACTCACCTTTAACTCCTTTGCCAATTCTAAAAAAAAATTGTTTACAAGTTTGTTAAAGAAATGTTATGATTAGGTCATATGTTCCTGGTATTATGGTTTCTCTTATGTATTCTTTTAAAGGCAAGTTAATTAAATTTTGGTTTGCCACATTTGAAAAATTTAGGTTTAAAAAGTTTCAATATTGGATTCAACACAAGATTTTGACATTGAAGTGATTTATTGTTTGCAAGTGGTGTTTGTTGATTAAAGTTTACATGAATCAACAAGAGTTTGACCTAGCATGACAACACATGAATTTGGTTCCTAAGAACCTTAAACACCTAAGTCCACATAAAAGCTTGTTTGCTTTGATGGATTAATGGATGGCCATGTTTTTTTGTCCTTGTTGTTGTGTTTTTTTAATGCTTAAACTTTGTTCTTTGTTTGAATCTTTTGCCATGTGTATCAGCATCTTGGGTGGTTAGTTCTTGCAATTAAACAATGTAAAATAAAATAACATTTTGCAATGTTTTATGTAAGTTGAACCTTGAACTTCTTTGCTTTAACTATTAGAAAATCAAGCAACCTATTTTTGGGCATTATGAAGATTTTACCAAGTGTTTTTAATTGTATCATGGTTTGTTTTATGTGTTCTTTGGAAGAAAGTTTGTTGGATATTTGTTACAAGATTTCATTCATCTAGATTAGAATTTTAACTACTAAAGTTCATCACAAGATTGAATATCATCTATAAGTGATTTGATATTTTCTTGTGGTGCTTGTTGGTTGGGGTTTGTATCAATTTACATAAAACAATTTATGGGTCCAATGAAGATGAAGCAAGTGGGTCCAAAGAGGTTGTTTGCCATGATGGAATGTTGCACTAGTAGAAAATGGCCATTTTGCAACTAGTCCATGTGACTAATTCTAAGTTGCAAGTGACATTTGCAACTAAAATCTTAATAGTCAATTTGGACAAGTCACTTGACACTAGTTGCAAATGACGATAAATTTTGGATGAAAGAAAAAGCCAATGAAATACTCCTTCATCTTTTGCTTTGTCATATACATATTGTTGCTTACAACTAAGATGTGAATTTTTTAGTGAATAATGGGAACAAATTATGTGTTGCACGTGTCCCAACTCTTAATAATTAAAAATATTTTATTATTATTTTGAAATAATCTAATATGTTTAATTTTTGTGTTTGGATGGTTTAGATTGTGACATGTGGTGCAATAAAAATTTGTCAAGTGGCATATTAATTGAAAATTTCCAAATTAAATTTAAATCAATATTTAGGTATGTAGGTTGAACTAGGTACCTACCTACCTACTTATATACCTACCTACCCATCTAGGATAAACACCTATCTAAATAGGACCTATTTACCTACCTAGGCCAACTTAGGTAGGTAGGTAGAAAAACACATAAGTAAGTTTTAAAAATAGATAATTAAGTGTAAATACATGAATATTTTTATTTTATTTTGGGTTAAGTCATTTTTATTTACTCATCCCATAAGCCCATCTTTTTAAATATGAAAATGTAAGACAAAACACCATGTTTATATACTTTTCAAAATGAAAATGCAAGCCAAAACATATGGGATAAATTTTTTAATTGCAAATCATTTGCAACTAAACATTTTATCCCATATGTTTTGGCTTCCATTCTCATCTTGAAAAGTATATAATTAAATAGGTAAATGACAACTAACTAACTAATTAATAAACTAATAATTATTTAATGAATATAATATTTAAATAAATAAACTTGCTAAATAATTAATTATCAACTAAACTAAAAACTAATTAATTATTTTATGATTTAATATTTAATATTATTTAATCTATTAGCTAAATAAATGGTAATAATATCTAATTTTAAATATATATTAACTATAGTAATATATCAATTTAATTAACTAGTAATTGGCTAATATTGAAATAATTAGCTAATTATTAATAATTAATAAATTAATTTAAGTATTCAGTATTTAATAATTATTAACTATTAATTCTAAATATTGAGTACTAATTTTTAAATATCTACTAATATAATTAAAACCTACCTAGGTTAACTATTTTATTAAAATTATTCCCATTATTATTTTCATTTTTATAGTTAATAGTAAATTTAAATTTAACTATTCAATAATAATAGTAACATTAAGTCAATTTTTATTATAACTAGTTAGTAGCCAAGGTTAACTATTTTATTTTTATTATTCATATTATTACTTCACTCATTAAAGTTATTTATGAACTATTACAATAAATATTTTATATCTTTAATAAGTATATTTTTCCTTCAAAAATAATTTTTTCATTTGTATAATAATTTACTAAATTTCCATTCTAACTAATACAGTAATTATTATAAAATAACAAAATAATAAAACTGAAAATAGAAATTATATTTCAGTAATTGAAAATAATAATTGAATTATTAATAATTAGTAAATATCAATTATAAATTTGATATATAAAAAATTAAAACTATATATTAATATTCGTAATACTTATTATATTAATATAATAATACTTCATAATTGATTACTTATAATAATAATAATAATGTAATTTGTAGTTAGTTTAAGTTAGCTATTTTATTATTATTATATATTAGAGCTATTATGATTTATTATAATTAATTTTTCATTTCTTAAAAAATAAAAATTAATTCTTAATAAGTACATTAATCATTTGAAAAGAATTTAATAATAATATGTTAATTTTTAAATAATTACTTCAGTAATTATATAATTATTTTTCCTATCATTCTAATATCATCATCATCATCATCATTATGTAATAAGATATTATTATTTTAAAAATTTAATCAAAGATAATATTGAAATTTAGTTTTTTTATCACATGTAATTAAAAAATATTTAATATAATAATAATAATGATACTAGTAATAATAATAAATTTCATTTAAAATAATTTTAAGAAGTATAATAAGATGGCTTGGATAAAGTTGTGATATGGGCACAATATATTTAGTAAATATCTAACATAAAAGTTTAATATACTCAAAATATACACAATTTAATGTAACCATAATATCAAGGCCATTTATGCTAATAATAATACTTGAATACACATATAATATAACCATTCATATAAATTCAAAATATACATTTATAAATCTTAATACATTCAATTATATTCCTTAGAATTCACGAAATACACCTTTGTATACTCATAGGGTTGCAACTAAATTGGTCACATTTGCTATTCATGGGACATAAATTGTTCTTCTTGGATGAAAACTAAACTAAATGTTGTTCACAAGGAAGGATGAACACCAAAATAGTTACAAACTAGTTGCACTATAATTACAAATATGACCAACACAAGAAATAGTTGCAAAAATGTCCAAATGCAATTGCAAATAACTCATAGTCGCATGTAGTCACAAATATAATGGTTACATTTTGGCCAATTTCTATTAATGTTGGTAGAAGGGCACATTAATGTGTAAGTTTTAAGATCTTGCAAATAGAACTAAAACCATTTTGGTTGTCTATCTTATTTACACTAGAATATTAAAAGGGAAAAACATATTTGAATCTTGTAAGCTTTCAATTGCACCTTTAATGTGTATGGGATTAGATTGTAAACCACAAATATTTAATAAGTAATTAGGATAATACATTGGGACTTGTAACCAATAGGTTTGTGCAAATGAACTGTAAATCAAAAAAATTATGTATGTCATTAGCAGCGAAGCATTAGTTCAATGTGATTCCACTTGGGAAACATTTGTGAACCATTTGTGTACCACTAGTCTCATTGGAGAACAAATCAAATGCCTTGGGCTACACATGTCCTAGACAAGATGACAAGTGATGAAAACCATTAAGCTAGAATGGAGTACCCCAATGATTAAATTAATTTGGATGCATGTGTATGAAATGGAATTACATTCAATAGTCAAGTTCAAAATTCAATATGCAAGATGTGTTAATGTGGACAATTCATGACCTACTAACATATGGTACATATTGTCAAGCGGTTGTCCATCTTGTTTAAATTGGAGTATTATGGAAGGGAACAACACAATGTATGGACCCCTATGTGTCCACTAGTGAGTCATAGATAGAAGACCATTATGCATGCACCTAGAATGAGTCCCTAGAGGACCACTATGTTTCCATTAGTGAATTGCTATAAGACCACAATTGCTAAAGTGGAGTAACTTAGAATTGACATTTGTAATGGGTGTTTAGATGATCTAGGCATAGGAATTTCTTGGGATTAAAAATTTGTTGGACACATAATGCACATGGATTAAAACACTTGTTTGGTGAAAAGGAAATCATGGATGTGTAGAAGGATATGAAGGCGGAAACACACAACAATAGTTGTGGTTATGAAGAAGGCATGGAGCTACAAATTTTTGAACAAAGTAGCAGCCCTTTTTGCATATCCACACACCTGAAATTATTCAATGTGGGATCCAAATGAAAAGGAAAAAAATCATTTTAATAAAGTCCTTATAAGGTGGACTCAATTCAAAGGTTGAATGAGGGTGGGTTAAAGGAAATTCATGAACACACATCATCATGAACTTTGTGGCAACAAAGGCATAAAATAGGTATGTGTTTCACCTCATGAGCATGTTACATCATGTTCTTTTCAATGTTATATATGGACCCATCAAGGCATCAAGATTCATGTGTGTGTGAGGTAGATGTGTAGATTTTCCTGGGCTACTTCAAGTCCACATTTTAGGGTGAAATGATTTGAACTAGTGTCTATTTGTTGGGGGACAAGATTGCTTTAATGATATGTGTTATGGAGTTTGGAGCATGATGTATGTACTATATATGTGGAAATGATCTTGGTCTAGGGTGACAATGTGGAGAATTTTTATAATGGAATGACCTTGTAGTAGAAGTGGTCCAAGCCTTGTTAAGTGGATTGGTGGTGGTTAGTAGGAAAGTGGAATGTCCTAATACATTTCACAATGGAATGTCCAATGTAGGTTGTAGTGATGACATGTATGGAAGGATATGGGGTGGAACTTAATCATGAAATGACTTTGCAATATTACAAAGTGGTCCAAGCATGGTCAAATGGAATGTTAGTGGTCAGTGATGAAAAAGCCTAAATGTCCTAATACAATCCACGATGGAATGGACAAGATAGGTTGTAATGGCATGTATGGAGAGATATTGCCTAGTGGAAACTAATGGTGGATTGACCTTGAAGTGTTAGTGGTCCATGCCACATCAAATGGATTACGGTGGTGGGTAATGCCAATTTAGGGAATACATTTGACTATTGAATGGGAAAGGTAGGTTAATAATAATGACAAGCTTGGAGTGATTATATTGTGGTGTCCAACTAGAGGTGGGATGGCCTTCAAATGTAAGTGGTCCAAGCTTGGTCACATAAACCCATCAAGGTGGTGGTTGGTGATAAAGAGGAATGTATCCAATACATTCTACTATCAAGTGGGCAAGGAGGGAATTATAGCCAAATGACAATTTTGGAGTGATATTGTGGTGGAACTAATGGTGGAATGGTCTTCAAATGTACAAGCAGTGCAAGTTTGGAACCAATGGTGGAATCATTATAAAATGTAAGTGGTCCAGGCTTAGTTGAGGGATCAAGGTGGCTTATATGGTTGATTAAGCTCTTCTACGGCCAAGGATTCTAAACATATATAGTGCCTATTTAGGACTTCTTGATGGGTGACAATAATGAAATTTTCTATAGCTTTTAATAGTTTAAGCTTCATTTGGATCATTTAAAGTAATTTTTTTTCTAGCATGCATGTGCATTATCAAATTGAAAATAATAAATGATTTTTTTTCTCACCAATTTGCATTATGTAAATGTTAAAGAATGGCATTGAATTCATGAAATGAAAACCATTCACTAGGGCTTTATTTCAAGCAATGTGGAAAAGGAAATAATGTATAAAAGGTAGGACCTATAAGGCACCATTTCATGAACATTTTGCAACAATCTAGGTAATATAATGCAACAACATTGATTAGTTTTATGGTTGCCCCAATTGTGAGTTCTCATGATTAATAAGTTGTTTTCAACTATCACCTTCAATGTTAAGGGACTTATGAAGGGAAGAATTGCATGGAAGAATACAAAATCAAAGTTTGGATTTAAGCCATGGGCTACTCATTTCAATTTGTTTAATTATATCATAATTTGCGTGCTTCAAATTGCATCAAATTTGGTAAAAGGGTAAGATTTAATTTCACATGATAATTTTGTTTAATTCAAACATTCAAATGGGGAGATTGTTGTGATGGGGGATAAGCATGGTGGTTCTTGTCACACCCAAACTTGCCCCCATTGAATTTGGTTCATTACATCATTTTTAGATGGGCACACCCAATATGTCTTATTTATATCATTTAAATGTGGATTCAATTGCAATGGTGAACATGTGATTTGACCTTCAAACAGAAGGGCTTGCATGTGAAAGCTCATTTTGGAACTAAACATTATTGCCATGCACATTTTAAATCTTAGGTGGTCATTTCAACATGGTAGAAAGGTACACCAAAAGGATTCAATTTGACACAATAACCTATGAAAAGCTAAGTTTGCAAGATGTTTGATTCATGGGTAGCTTTTGGGAGGTGTCCATTTTCATTTTTGACACATCATGGGCATGAAGGAGTTCATTTTGTTGTGCCCTAGATTCATAAGTTTTATAATTGTGATTAGACTTGACAACAATGATTCCATTGTAGTGATACGAGTTGATTGTTTCACTTTTGTCCTATTTGTAGTCACTTGAAATTTGATGAATCAAGCTTTTATCAAAGAGATTGTGCTTGAAGAAGTTTGAATGACAATCTCTTTGTAAATTTCACCTAAGAAAGTGCTAGGTCATGAAAAGTTTTTCACATTTTTTTTCAAAATACAATTTAAATTATTTGCCCTTGATTTGCTAGAGGTGTTAAGGGCCATGTTAAAGGTGGGTCATCTCTTACACTTTTTCAAAAATATAGTTGATAATTCTTATTCTTTTAAGGTAGGTAATCATTCCCAACTTGGAACTTGGTAATTCATTACTTTTTCAAGGATTACATATAAGATTTTCACCAAGTTGTCACCAAAGTGCATCAAAGTGCATTTGTTTGAAATAATTTGGTCAATGAAATAGGCTTTGTAGTGAGGAGGAATGTTAATTTGGATAATGTCTTTCTTATGCATGAGGCAATGGAGTGGGTAGTTGAAAGTAAAGAAAAATTGAATTCTTGTTTTACTCAATTTTGAAAACATTACAGTTAGATTGATGAAGAGAGTTGCTTCTTTTTTCTTTAAAAATTCTAGGTTTTAGCAAGGATAAGGTGGGTTTCCACCTATTAATTTACATCGTTTATGATTTGTGTCAATGGGGAGGTTGGTCAAACTTTCTCCCTCTCAAGGTTAATTTAGAAAGGTTGTCCACTTTTGCCCCATTTGTTCATGTTGGCAATGGATGTATTCAAGGATGAATTCTCAATAACCCAAATGTTTCTAGACCTACATGGGGTGGTTGTCTCATGAATTATGCATCCATCATTGAGGAGGCTTGGTGTGTCTACAATATATACTAGCCTTAGGTGCATCACGTTGCTCCATTTGTAGTGGAAATCTTAAATAAAATCTTTAAACCTCAAGGTTATGCTTCTAACTAACTCTCTTTCCTTTTCTCTCTTAGCTACACATTGGCTTTTACATCCACATTGCTCTATCCGTATTTGAGATCTTTAGACCTCAAGCTTCTACTTCTAAATCTCGTCTTTTTTCTCTTTGCACACATTACCTTACATATTCTCTTCTTCATTTTTTCTATTGTGATCCATTGCCTTGCCTTCTCCTCATGGTCATATGAATGTTTACTTGATGATTCACCTCACACTTTACGCTAAAATTAATACCATGGGGGGATTTTAATACCAAGGGGGGGGGGGGGGACTTTGGTTTTTTTCCCCTAAGCCTCTCAATTTAAGAATACCCTCAACTTGCAGTGTTACCATACATGTAAAATCATGTTGCAATTTTACATTTGTTGTTTAGGGTGATTATTGGGGGTAATTTTTTCTCATTGTGAGTGCTGCTGCCCGTTTCTGGGGATTATAGCTTGCTTTCTATGAAATTTAGCTATCCACGTAGCATTTGTAGTGTAGTAGTTTTCACTGTGCCAAATTCTCTATGTTAACATCTTGGGTGGCAGATTATGTCATTTTCTTGACCACATTACATGACATAATCTTTCAATGATGATCACACACACACACATGCACACATAATAGTAACCAAAATGTGTCTGGGAAACATAATGTTTTTTTTTTTCTAAATGGTTAAATATGCCACCTCAGGCCCTAATGTCATGGATTTGCCTTGCCTTAGCCAATTATGTTGGGTGCATTGCCTAGCTCATCCTAACCTAAGGGGACCCCTTAATGTCATGGAATTAATGGCCTTGCCCTTACCCATTATGTTGGGTGCATTGCCTAGCTTGTCCTAACCTAAGGGACTCACTGGCTGGTGCCTTAGCGACCATAAATATATAATGGACAGGGGTACTTGACCATTCCATACGAGAAAAGATGAAAGTTTTGAGCGGGCAAACAGAGTGCCCGAAAGGGTGGCCCAGAAGCAGAGCATTATGCGCGTAATTTAGCAAAAACGAGAGTTTCTGTCTCCACCCCAATCACACCTCCCGAGACGTTTGGAGCTTTGAGGTTCTGCAGACGCTTTCGCTGCGCGGCTGCTGCGCGGTTGCCTCACTGCTTGCCTTCCTTTTATTTTGAAACTTCCAGCTCTTTCTCTCTTCAGTCTGTTGTAGACTTTCTGCTTGAACCTCACTCAGCTTCCCTGAAGCTAATTGGGAACCGTGGACAGAGATTTCGCCCGCCCGCCCGCCCGGATCTTTCAAGTAAGTATGAACCTCTTTCTTGCTCTTTCTTGGTTTCTTGTTTCGATCTTTGTTTCTTTCTTTTTTCCTTTGATTTTGGGCACACCATGTTTGGGCCTTCTATTCATTAGTATTTGATATTTGTTCTTGATTGTACAAGAAATTCCAACAGTTTTCTTACACATTTTGTCCGTGAGCCATCCTTGTGGAGCCTGCAGTGCCATGAACTGAATCAAGAACATTGGGTCGTAGCCCGCTGCACTATTGAGTTTCTTGTACAAAAGAGTACATGTATTACCAAAGACTTGTGCTCAGATTGCACAATTTAGCCCAGTGCTTTCAGAGAGAGTTATAACCTCAATGACCAATTAGACTCAGTTCTTGACTGCACAAATTTTCTCCTCCGAGTCTCTCAGGACGGCCGTGTTTGTTTGTGATCAAAACCCATAATTGCTTGCTGTAAAACAGCTGAGCCTCTTCCAGAGGATAAATTCTTTTCTTGCAAGGGGGTGCTATAATGGCTGTTTCATCCCAGGAATTATATTGATCCCTGCAGAATCACATGATGATGATGCTGCGCATGGCAGCTTGTGTGTTTGTGGTCATCCTACAATTGACAACAACAACGGTGAATCATCATGTGACATGCATCCCGACAGTAGTAACCATGACAAATGCATTGCCTGGGGAGTCTCTCCATGTGAATTGTCATTCCAAAGATGATGACTTAGGCTGGCACATTGTTTCCTATAATTCTAGTTACATAATCACCTTTGAAGACAACTTTTGGGGGACAACTGTGTTTGCATGTGAGTTCAATGGTGGCACTCAGTACCATACTACAAGTATCATTGTGTTTCAAGGGTATGCTTACTGGGGTACCATGCCATGTTATGCCAAATGCACTTGGAGTGTCTCCCCACTGGGCTTCTTTGATAATGGTGTGTTTAAGACATCATGGGCACCTTGACCATCATCTGAATACAAACAAGGTCAGAAATTCATACTTGTCCATCATCATCATCCACCATTTCCTTATGTTTGCAGCCAAGCTGTGCTTGCAAGCATCCTATGTTCTTTGGAAAAGATTGACCTTGGTTGATAAGCAATTTCTATTCTCATCCTTGGGCACCAACATCAAAGTCACTCAGCAGAGAACTAATCATATCTTGTTGCATTGAATCATGCAGGAGCCATTTACAATCATTGCTGAAGTATAGCACTCTGCAAAAAGGGGCCAAAATTTCCATCTGCAACACATGAAAGAGATATATCTCTAGAGCCTGTGTTTCTCAATCTTGACCTAATGAGGACTGTCTCTATGAGTAGTGCACGTTTTGTAACCACAAACTAGTCTTCTCAATCAGATGTGAATTTTGGATTTTAATAGTATTTCAAGGATGCAATCCAAGTGGTAACCAGAATGTTTGAAAACATTGCTTTGGACTGATGAAAGTTGGACTTGAATCCACTTTGAAGAATGGGTTGATTAATCAGCTATGGGTGCATATGTGCATGGTGATGACTGCCTAATTGCAGCTCACCACAGTAGGTACTACACTTGGACAGTTTTGAACACCCAACTAATTCTGATCCTTAATGGCCTTGATGTGCACAATTGTTGTCTTTATTGTGGGATTATTATGTTTGATGTGGGAATGTACAAGGAAAGTATGCTTTGCCCCAATGCCAATCCAAAAGAGTGTGTTCAAACAAGTCTCTATGTTACTACTGTATGTGCAGGCTTCCTTATTGGGTCTCCTAATTTACAGGCAGTTCCTCATCATAATGGGAGGATGAAACATTCTGAGTAGGCATTTATGGGTCCACATTGTTGGAGAAAGTTATGGAAGTCTCTCACCAGGATATTTTTTACAGGTATGCCATCAAAACATCCAGCTTAGCTTTGTAGAAATTGAAGAGCCCCAGGAATGAGAAAGTGTTCCTGCAGCTTAACTTGGTTTACTCTCTGACAAATGATGCAATGGGTTCATTTAGGTGCCGATCCAGTTCCTATTGCTGCTGATAAGTGTACCCTTTTCCCCAAAGCTGAGGAAATGCTCCTTGCAAATATGTTATGGATGGGAGAAGGGTAGGTGCCAGAGGCCCTTCCCTAAACCTGCCCTAATTTTCAGAGGGAAGTGTGCTTCCACCACGGAAGATTTCTTCCATTTTGTAAGATCTTGGAACATCATTGCTGAGTTCTTGTGTCTGACAATGGTTGTCTAAATACACTATAAAGTTAGGGCAGGTTTTGACATATCACTACATGGCTAGGAGCCATACTGTCTTTCAGTTCATGAATCCTGATTTCATGGTTTGACATTATGGAGCCATACGTCTCAAACTTGTGTGGCAATGAGATTAAGAGAATTTTGGATCTAGCGAACAAGATTCAAGAATGTAAGATGCACAAAGTTGAGCAATGTCTGTAGTAACTAGTCCTCATTCATTCACTGGATGGTTGGTCACTTTGACTACAATTAATTTGTCCCAATCCATCCAAATGTTAAATAAACATACAATGAACTAGGCCACATCCCCTAGTAAGGATTTCTCAGACTTGAGTGGCAATGAGAAGGAGAGTTTTGAATCTAAAGAAAGAACAAGATTCAAGAATGTCAGAGGTGCAAAGTTGAGTGCAACAATCAATTTATATTAAGGTAAGCTGAGTCCTGCACATAGCTGGACTCCAAGGCCCTTGTGATAACATTGCAAAACAAGGCATCACAAACACGCTGGCCCTGCCTATTTAAAATGTTGTGCATCCACCTACCGTGTCCACACTCTGAACACCAAAAAAATCCGTTCCAATCTAAACCGTCTAAACATTTTCACCAAAGAAACCAGTTCATCTAATGTGAAACCGGTTCTAATAAGGTAAAACTTTCAAAAGTTGGATCCAATGCGATAGGCCCTGTCCCTGTGGGGGCAGGGCCCAACAAAAACATTACAGGAAAATAACATCTTTGGTATCACCAATTGAAGTGTGTGAGCAATAGGGGTTTTTTTTTTGGAGTTTTCTGAATAAACATCAATTGGTTAGAATCCTCAGGAAGATTTAGCATTTATAGATGACACATTTGTAAAAAACTGTCCAAACTGTAGAATTGGGGCAAAGTACTGCACCAAAATAAAAGCTTTGTTGAAATGTGATGAAATTTTCTCAAACTTTTTTTTTCCCCAGATTATCGGCAATTAAAAAAAGGGAATCTGCAACAGAATATTGTTTTATTATTGTTATTTGTGAGAATGTGAAAATTTGCCATTGGGTTATCAGCAAGACCCTTGTGAACACACTGGTGTGCAAGTGTGAAAAGAGCTTTAGACGCCAAGTCAACATCACAGTAAAATTGATTTCATTACACTTTTTGCTTCCAAAAATCCAAGAATTGAAACAAAATTCTGAAAGCTCCAAGAAAACTTCAGAAATAACACTACTTGAAGAGACTTCAAGATCTAAAAAAAGGATGATTCAACATTGATGCCAGCAACAAATTGTTAAGTTTCTGCTGTGGAGGAATCTCCATATATTGGTTGATGGACTTGAATGGCCAACTTTTAAAAATTAAGGTTGATGGACATATGCCACAATAAAAAAGGTGTAGGGTAACTCCTTTGGTTGAGGGCATTTCCTGGTGTAGAGATCTGCCAGAAATTTCCTTAAATGATAGGTGGATTTTACATGGTGCAAAACCAAAATGCTAAAGCCCACTCTGAAATCATAAAGCCTACTCCAAAATTCTAAAAGCCCACTTTGCCACTGGTAGAAAAATTATGTGTTATAACTTGTTGTCCAAATACACTAGGAAATTTCTGGTGGATCTTTATGTCTTTATTAAGAAGAGGTGGTCAACAATTTTCTCACAAATTATCTATCCATGGTACACCAACAACCCAAACACTTTCACTCGCTTCAGACACTTCAATACAGAAATGTGAACATCACATAACCTCTACTAAAGTTCTGAAGCATCAACACTAACTGCAGTTGTCCATGTCATAATGAAACATTTTGGGGGTCATTAGTCATTATCTACCTACAGTGTGTGTACTTTAGTGGTGTCTGAAATGTACCATGAGACGGGCAGACCTGGCCCATTCTGGCAGATTAGTTGCAAGGAATGTGCCATCCCAGGATGCAACCACCCATTTGGCTTGGATTATTTTGGAATGTCTGATCTTGATGTTGACATCTGAGCCATTATAAAAACAGAATCTGCCAACAAAGACCATTTACAAAAAAAATAATCTGCCAACTCAGACTATTCTGCTTTGTAATCTGCATAAAGGACAGTGGAAGAATAGTCCCATTACGGGTGTTACACTGTGTTAACAGTTAACAGGTTGGGGATGTGACAATTTGTCATGTTGTTCTTCATTTAGAATGTTTTGAGTGATTGTTTTGAAATGCTCAATTATCACAATGTCTGATTGCAACTGGTGTTTTATTGGGATTATCCAGAAGAAAAATTGGGATTGTTTTGGAGATTTCTTTTTCTTTCTAGTGTAAATTCAACTAATTTTGCTAATTTTTTGGGGAAAATCACCAAAACAATTATATCTCAAAATTGAAAAAGATCCACTGATTGTAACCCATTGTGTAGTAGTAGTAGTCACCAACATCAAGCCCATTATCTTCCCATTTCCCACAACATGCACAATGAATGTATGATGGGAGAGATGTGACAGGGTGCAAAGTTTTGCCAAAGATAATATACAACAGAGAGCTAGGCACTCACTACAAAAAGGAGGCAGTGTCCCAAAAAAAAAAAACATTGAGGCTTAAAACTCAATCTCAAAAGTTCTTTTGTAGCTGCCAGTCAGTTCTCTCTTATTTAGAATCCTACTTTGAGTCTTGAAGGCAGCAAATGCCTATAGCTTTGCACATTTCATGCACAAAGTCTTGAGAAGACAGGTGCACCGTTTCCTCATAATATAATAAGGGCCGATGGCTGTGAAGGTTCATCAGGAGATCAAGATCAACACCAGAACCCTGATGCAAATAACAGCTTGTGTATTTGTGATTCTGATGCAGTTAGTAGCAATGGGGAAACCCACAACCTGCCAACACACAACTGTGGTCCTCTACAATTCATTGCCTGCGGAGATGATGCAGGTGCATTGTCTCTCGAAAGATAATGACTTAGGCTGGCACAAGATTGCTTATTTAGCAACTTATTCTTTCGATTTCAATGTCAACTTTTGGGGTCGGACTCTGTTCACATGTGATATAACTAGTGATCACCACCCTATATCTGCTCATGTAGTCGTCTATCGTGGCCCAGCTTATGGTGTCACCGAATGTGATGATAACTGCGACTGGTCGATTACCCCGAATGGCTTTTATCTTAATGGCAAGTTTATGATGCCGTGGCCAAGCAACATGAATACAAATGTCAGTACTCGTGCCTCAATTCCTCTTTGCTTTGTGTTGGGTTCTTTTTGGGATCTTTTTCCTTTTCTTTCTTTCCCCTTCTCTCTCTTTTGTTTTTGGGTGTGGGAAGGAGGATGCAATTTCATAAACCCCAAATAAATTCAACTTTTGCATTTTTTTGTTGTTCTAATGAAAAAATGATTATTGAGTGTTGTTTCTTTGAAATTTAGACTAAGCTAAACTGATAATATCATGTGTTGGAACCATGCAGGAAACAAGGCTTTTGTAATCTGATTCTATGAGGGAGGACATCCCGGAATTTGGATTGAATAATGGCAGTACCCGTGGGAATACTACTGTAATAAGAAATCCGTTATTTATAGCTTTACTCATATTTTCATGTTCAATTAGGTATAGAAGGCTGTTTTACAAGATACACAATGCCAATACATTAATATATTGAAGGTCCTGGTAGTTTGAACTCATTCATACTCATACTTTTGAGTTTGCAAGACATGATGATATGTGAAATTTTATAAACTTTGAAATTTTGATCTAATGCCCACAAATTGAATGCATCTAAAGTCTTTGTCGCTCATGGAACCACATGTTAAAAGGTGCAACACCGGATATATATATATATATATATATATCAAGAAAACAATCTAATGAAACTTATCATTATTATGAATGCTGTAGTGTTATCTTTACAGTGTGACCTGTGCCATGGAGCATATTTTGTAATATGGAGATATCCATGTTTTTCTCCTCTTAATGTGGTTAACTAAAATTTATCTCAAAGAAATCTTGCAATAGTTTTTGAAGAAAAGAAGAAACGAAAGAAAAGAGAGTGTCACATAGATGTGAAATTTCACACCAAAAAAGGGCTGATATGGAGTGGTACGCCTTCTTTAACCTAAGTCCGAAATCAAAATTTCATTAAAAATTTGAAATTTTACTCAATTTTCATTGACAAAAATTACTCAAAATTCACAATCTCCCCATACCTTAGGTCCAAAAAGGATGAAATCACCTCAATAATAAACCCTACTCATCAAGGAGGGCTTTCCAATGATTCAAGTGCATGGTAGGAGGCACACCATGGTTTGGGAGATCTCAACTTGACAAACAAAACAAATCAACAACCTTCCTTAATCAATAGATAACAAGAAAACATAGACATATGCAACTTGGCATGCTCCTATTGTGATCAATATAATGCAATCAATGGTTGAGGGTGTATTCAAAGTGAACCAACAGTGATGTACATGTTCTTTCATCTAATTTTTAAAATCTCTTTGTGATTTGTGTACACAAATCTCACATGAGTTTTTCGACAAGGTTTCCCCATCAGACTCAGATAGATGAGTCATGAAATTTGGATTCAATAACAACAAAAAAGTTACAAAAGGACATTCCCTTTATATTAGACACTCTTTTCCCTGTTGCAATGAGCTATATACCTAGCCAACCCTTTGCTCCAGGGGTTGACTCCTAAATCTGAAGCTTCTCCCATTTGTATCATTCTCTCTTGTCTTCCTACTTGCAGCTTGAACCATAACCCAACAAATAGGATATCTTTTTTTTCCTGGTTTGTTGCAATGGGCAATCAATCACTAATGGTGTAATTTAGTATTATGGGAAAATAGGGATGTTTCACTCTACAGAATTGCATGACATTCAGGAGATATATCTAAAAATTTTTAAGTGCACAAATGGAGTAGTTAAAGGGCTTGTTGTGACCTTTGCCATGTTGATTTTGGAAGTAGTTGTGACAAAACATCTGCTGTTTCAGGAAGAAACTTCCTGGCAAACAGAAAGCAAGGCCGTTGTTCCCCATTCCATAGACACGGTACTGTTGTTTCCTTTGCCTGTTAACAACCAAAGCATAACACATGAAAAATGTATCAATTACACATCAACAAGTGCACAGTACAATGGTCCTGACTCTTCAGCATGGGCCAAACTACAGCAGTGCCTTTTGACAGTGTTTGTCACTAAAATAGGTACAATTTTGCCTATGAACTTTCCATCTAAGTTGGTCCTCTGAGATGACTCTCTGATCAGGTTTCAGGTGATTAGTGCAGCTTGCACCTTGCTATCGAGTGCGGTGCTTAATGCAGCTTGCACCCTACCATCAAGTGGCTTACCATGTCAATCAGTTGTTAAGGGCTCTTATTGAACAACACTTGCAGGAGCTTTTTCACCAACTTAGAACCATTGATTGTGCACAATTGAATACAGTCATAATTTGAGTTTCACCTAACAATCAGTACCTTGTGACCAACATGACTTAGTTTTCCTAGTACTTGTACACCTTAGTCTTGGGTGAATGGTGATAGTGGATGAAATAAGTATAGGGCACCAATCCTTATACTATACATGCAATAAGCGGGAGCTGACCAACTTACTTCTCCATCACTGGTGATGTGGACATGCTTGTTAATTGCCTGCAACAAGAGTGAAGTTTTCATCATCAGACTCTGATTTTCATGCTTCATTCAGAAGATTGAAACGATACTCCAGTCTCTAACAGGGAAGGCATGAAATCTATTGTTTCTTGCATTGGCAGAGAACTAACTAAAACACTACAGCTGCCTGAATAGGTGAGCTTACTGTTCTGTGGCAGATCTGCAACTCTGAGATTTCAGCAAGAATGCTGAAAGAATATGCAGAACATTCAGGAGGGGGGACAACCAAGTTAGCACTGGTGGTTCAACAAGATTTATCATGCCTGAATTGCTGCGAATGTTGTCTCTGTAACATCCCCTATTGTATATGACTTTGGATGCCATTTTCTCTCCGACCAATCGACATGTGTTACCGTCCAGTTGGCAAGGTTGCTAGGATCCATAATCTGCAGCCAAACAAACCACTCAACTGGTAAGGACATGAAACTTGGAGAACATGCCCCAAATTAGCACAGTCCCATGTAACAGACAGCATGTTATGAAGCAATAGTAATTCAAAATTAACCATTGGACTTGCTTGCCCCTTTTTCAGCATGCAGCCAACCGCATGTGCTTTTGTATTAGAGAAGATCATATTGAGTAGGCATGATAATAGCCTACACAGGTTCAAATACACAACAATCAAAGCAATAAAACCACCAATTTCCACCCAGACTCTCTACACCATGCGCCATCTGCTCAGTTCCAAGATCCTGTGCTCTGTTAGCAACTCATGCACAGCACTTGGCATACACAGGAGATCCTGTGTTTACAGCTCCAGTTCTGCACTTTTCAAATATTCACCTTCCATTGACCAAGTGCCCTACTATGCTCAAGGTTTGATAAGAACCGATTCAAACCTATGATAACACAGTTTAAGGACATGAACCCCCAAAATCCTTAACCCATTTCCAAAAAAGGGCAAAACAGCATGCAAAAGATATATGTTACAGTGAACATGGGAGGGACATACATGAAGGAAGGTTTGAACATAGTGCTCATCAGGGTAGCAGTTGTGATTCTCTGGACCAGGCTGCATGAATCAGAAAAGACCTGTCAGTGATAACATAATTGGAGATTCCATTTCAGAGAAACTGAGAGGTCAAAGGTTAAGAATGTGTTTAGTACCAACCATAATCAATCACATCCAGATCAAGGTGAAACTGCCAGTTGATTGTAGCATTAAGCTGTAACCAGCAGTGCTAGAACTAGAGCTAAAATCAGCACAATAGAGATCACAATGTTTGTATCTGTTTGATCACAAGGGCTAAGTCGTACTAATCAAGCTCTAGCATTGCATATATGTGCCAACAATATAACAGTATAATCACCCATTACGCAGGGGTGGGCACTGAGGTTCCCTATTGCTCAAGACTCTATGTTGCTAATTAATTTGGAGTGAAAGTAGCAGGCTAAGTGTTTAGAACTGGAGCTGAGATTTCCACAAATAAAGATAATAATGATAGCATTTGTTTGATCATATGGGTGAAAGCACATTACGGTGACCTTATATGGACATCACAGTCACAATTTTTAAAATATTTTTTAGATATAAATAAATAAATAAAAAAGATATTTTTGAAATATCAAAAAAGATTCACACATAAGCTAATACAATTTACATTCCAAGGATGCAAAAGTCACATTGAAATTGTGATTAGTCAATAAGCAATGGATTTGTGAATTGTTTAAACAATTTTTATTGCATTTGCAAAATATGGTCTATTATCTTACAATGTATTAGTTTTATGTATTTGAAACTTTGTGATATTGTCTAATTAATCTTTAAAATTTTTAAAATGCATTGAAGAAGTGGAATATGATTTTAATTTATCATGTTATAAACTTTTCAAAATCTCAAAAATAATAATAATTTAAAAATATCTTTTAAATATCAAGAATGATTATTTTCTTAAACTATTTTTTGAGAATTTTTAAAAATTATTCATAAAATCATAACATGAAATTAGAAATGGAAAAAAATAGTAGCATTTAAATATTCATATTTTAACCCAATTTTCAAATATATTATGATATGAACTTTGAAGAGAGAAATGAAGCGCCCTTGTGTGCTTTCACCCATATCCAAGAAAAGTTGTATTATGTGAACACTCTTAGGAACTGTAAAGCTATCTGTTGCTTCATTACCTTGCAAAATGAACTGAATTTTCTGTAGTAGAGATTGTCAGCCACAACTAGGAGTGCATGTTGGCGATTGACTGCAAACCACTGCCCCACACAAAACACAAGCATCCTCCCTCCTCAGAAACTTAGCATCATGAAAACAGCATCACATTCACATAAAGTCTGCCATACAGAACTGTTACTCTTTTCAGGTAGGTACAAAATGGGTTGTACCATACATTACTTCCTGTGACTTCCTCAGCTTTCATGTCTCTGGTCAAGTATCAAATCAAGGCCTCTGGACTCAAAATGTGGACTGCAGCTCAGGATGCTGGTCTATGATGACATTCAGCAACCTATGGAAACCCCAACTGTGGACATCTGTTCAATATCAAGTGTCTCCAACATGGAAAATGATACAGGATGCAAAATATACCTGAGCTCCTTTCCTCCAAACACTTTTACGTACTTCAGGCATCATACTATCCATGTATCGCCCTAGGCCATGTGGCCCTGGATCATCAAAACTGGAAAGCAATCAAAAATTAGAGTTCAAATAGTAGGGTGCCACCCGTGCAAAAGCCCTCCTGTCAGAACTAGCTAAAATACAATGAAGTTGCAAAAGTTGGTGATAGTTCCATCAGTAGAATGCAGAAAATGAACTATGACAAAAGTAAGCAGTTAAGGGCTAAGGATTGAAAGAAGTTATCTATATACAAAATTGTGAAGTAGATCATGACATACCAGTCCACAAAGCTCATCCTGGCACCAAGCAAATAATTGTAGATGTAGTTGAAGTCATGAAGTGGTACACATCTGCCACAAACCAATCTAAGAAACAAAATTACAGGAGGGTCCAAACTAACCATACTTGAAAGGTTCATGTAACCACAAGTTTCATTCATTTTAACATTGTCTTGATAGGCTATTCCACCTGCAAGTTGTGAAAATATGGACCAAATTATGTGAAAACTGAAGCTGCAATTTAAACCTGCAATTCTCTTAATAACTTCAAGTTCCACTGATTCTTACAGAAAGGTTAGAGCATACGATTCAGACAGAAGAACAAAGTACTGGTTGTGCAAATCCTGTAGGGCATTTGCAAGCAGCCGCCTTTCAGCATCCACCATTGCAATCTGCCCCCAAGATACCTGCATGCTCCAAACTAATTCCCATTCTTAGTTCATAGAAATTCAACTTCCACAAACATATCACACTGGGCATGATTTCCCTGTGTTACTATCTGCACATTATAAAGAATATTGCATCCCCTTAACCATGATGGGGCATTTCACTCAAGTGTAATGCACTCTTTCCCAGGTAATGCATGCTTTCCCATGAAACTAGGGTGAAATTGAAAAGATGTACCTGTTTGAAGATGTAGAGGAATGCCCTCAGTGGAGGGCATTCTTTAATTTTCAGCCCTGGGCCTTGGGCTACTGCCCTCGCCATCAGGGCATTCCTCTACACACATTGAGACTGTATCCAAAAACCTAAATAGACAACACAAACTTGAAGATATGTCCTTTCTATTCTGATGAGATTTGTGGAGTCAAAATTCCTTCTCAACCACCGAAGCCCTAAACCCTTCAGATGCTTTGTGGGAACATGTCATTGTTGCACCCCATGTCTGCAACTCAAAGCAATGAGAGAGAGAGAGAGAGAGAGAGGTAAAAGGAATTTAGACGTCCTCAAAATCTGAGGACAAGGCTTTTTATGCGCATGGCTGCTGCTGCCGGTGAACTCACAAAATTTACCTTTTGATTCGGTTTGGTAGTCAGTACACAGTTGGATGTTACCTCAGCTTGTCGTGGAGGCATTCTGAAGACGAGGAAAATTTAGGAGAGAGAAGAAGAAGAATCCCTGCGTGCATACCTTCTCAGATCGAATCTCTCGCCCTTTGAACACCTTGCTCTTCCAAATACTCCCCAATGAGGCTTTCTCAGATGCATGGACATAGACAGAGTACTTGCCTTCATGTCCCTGCATACAAGGCAGAAAACTGAGAACAGATCCAAATTGTGCATAGAGAGAGAGCAACACTGTAGCAGCCACATTCAAGGGGACAGTGTTCCCGAGTTTGAAACCAGTTTTTTCTTCTGGACTGGGGAGGGACTCACTCTCTCACCTCAAAAAATTTCTCCCAAATCGCTTCAAAGGGAAGCGCTCCAGGCGTCATGAACATGAAAGCGACTTTTGCTTGCTCCACGGAGAGACTAAGTGTGGGACGTGATAGAATGTCTTGTGCGAGAACATGGGCTGTGAGTTCATCGTCGCTAGTATAGTACTGTAGTGGCGGGTCGAGCAGGACAACAGATTGAGGGAGATCATCAGCTGGAGCGAGTTCAGGAGGAGGAGGAGGAATTTCTTCTTCTTCCTCTGGTCCAGCGAGATGGTGATGATCCTTATTGGGGAGGACCCTGAGAAGAGGTGGAATCGAGGAAAGTGAAGGAAAGTTCTTGTTGCACAAGCTGAAAAATTCGCAGCGAAGAGGGGAGCCAAATTTGGCGACCAGTGCAGAGCTGAAGAGTGAGAGAATGACAATAGACAACACCAAGATCAAAATACGACGTCTCACCATCCACCGACTCCCGTTCACCATGTTGCTCTCCTCCTCCTGCAACGACGACGACGCTGTTGCCGCCGAGTCGGCTCCCAGTTCGACGAGGAGCTTCACATCTCGGCCTCAGTCTCCTTCTCCCCTTCTTTCTCCTCACCTTCTCACAAAGTTATAGCCCTCCTTTTCTTCACTTTTCCTCCATGATCCCGTTCTTTCCTCCTCCAAGCTCCCCTGGAGTCTCTTGATTCACGCCAGCGTCCCAAGTTCGTTCGTCGTTGGGAAGATCCTAAGAAAGACATCCGTGTGCAGAGACGATTTTGCTCTGGTTGCTAAGCTCTCTAGTACGGTTCTTCTTCTTCTGTAAAATCGATTCTTGAGCTCCTCTGATCATCGAGATTGTTCACCGAGGAGGACCAGCGCAAGCATGCATGCATGTCTGAAAGCTACTGCAGCAGCAAAAGACAGGGCAGTGCACTCAATTCAACTGGCTCCGATCCTTTGCCAATTCACTTCCTTCACTCCAAGAGAATGAATCCCGAGTAGATTTGAGCGGAACGGCAATCTTCTTCCAAGCATCTAAGCTCCGGAATATTAAGGAGACGCAAGCTTGCCATGATCGATGAACAAAGAAATTACACGACGCGATGGCGTCGGTGCCGATGGAAAGAAGACAAGGTGAGCGAAGCTCGATTGAAAGAAACCAGTCTGCGCTAATCTACTGCACAAAGAGAGAAGGATCTTAGAAGAAGGAAAAGAAGGAGAACAGAGAGAAAAAAAATTGAGCATGGATTGACGACGATGATAGCGGTGCGAACAAGAAATCTTAGCAAACCCGCACGGAAATTGCATACAGAGATGATGATGATCCAAAGAAAAAGCCACAGCGAGAAAGTGATCGCAACACAATTGTGAGCCGAGACGGGAGAAAACTGATCTGATCAGACAATATCAAGACGGAGAAAAAAAACTAACCTTCAAAGAAATCAATCGACAAAAATTGCAACAGAAAGCTCGTAGACTTGTTGTATTCCTTCCAGAGACCAAACGCCGCCGGTTCACATAGAAGTCACAAAAGAACAGCTTCATAGCAGGATCATCTCTTCCTCAAAATTCGAAAGAAAGAGAAAACTCCGCCAAAATCTTTCTACAGCTCAAGCGATCGCCAATCTCCAATATGGCAAGGTCATGATCTGTCGTGCATCTTGTACATCTTGAGACAAGAAGAAAAGACCATCTCGCACCTTGTCGCCAGCACTTCCCGCAGCCGTTTAAGATACAAAAATTCAACGGAAATTTTCTAACAGTAGCTTGTGTTGTGGACTAGTTGTTCGGAGAGTTTTCCTGAGGCCGGAGCGATGGTGGAAAAATTCTCGCGCGACGACACACGCGACGATGACGCCATATCCGAACTCTCGCGCAAGCTCCCGAAGTCTTTCTCTCTCTCTCTCTCTCTCTCGCGCAAACAACGAACGAACGAACGCACGAAAGAGACGACGGAGAAAAAGAGACGGACAAAAAGAGACGGGGAGGGCGACGAAGGTGTTGTTAGTCCGGGCAGAGTGAAAAAAAATTTCAACACAGAACAAACCAGTGTTGGGCGTCTACCCGGTTTGGCCGGTTAGAACCGTCGGTTCCAGTTAATTAAAACGAACCGAAACCAGGCCTGATTCCTGGAACCAGAACCGAAATAATTTCATTTGCGAGAAAAAGCGTCCGGAACCAAGGAGTAACTAGTTGTCATCTATGAGTTTCAGATCAGGTTACCCAGAACCGAAACCAGGTCTGTTTCCCGAACTAGAAACAGATCCTGAATTATCTATTTTTTTCAAGAACCGGAACAGCACAGGGCCTTGGCTTCCAGAACCAAAACTGGAACCGAAACCATTATAACTTTTAAAGAACCCGAACCAGAGGTTGTTCCAAAAACGGTAACTACAGAGGCCAATTATTCACCTGGTCAGCTCCAGTAAAAGCCTTCACAGCATGAAACCCAATCGACTGAAACTGGGCTTAACTGTGGCAGACTGAAAATCCCATGTGAGGCCAGAGTGAACCAGCAGCCACCAATGCACCGGTTGGCTGTTCTGTCCATTGGATGGGCTGCGTTTTTTCATTCGATGTCAGATAGGGTTCATCACAGGCCATTTCTTTTCGCTAGTGATCACTGTACTTTTTTTTTTTGTTTTTGGTTTTTGTTCTTGACTGTTTTTTCTTTAGATCTGACCTCACACATAGCTACCCTATTCACCTTTTTATCTTCATAAGTATTGTACCAACCTTGGCACCTTACTAGTTATTCCTTACTGACATAGCTACCTTAATAACAAGTTATCCTATTGACCTAACTACTATACTAACTACTTATCTTATTAACCTAGCTACCTTGTCAATTACATAACTTACTAACTTAACTTCTTTATTTATCTAACCATTATATTAACTACCTACCTTACTAACCTAGTTACATTACTATTTATCAACCCTATATACACAACCACCCTATTGACATAAGTACTTTACAAACCTAGTCATCTTGATAAGGTAACTTGTTTCCTATGTATTAATTTGCCTATCTACTTAGCTACCTTGTTAGTGTAATTTTCTTCTTACCTACTAAGTTGCTTACATACATGCTTACCTACTTTAACAACCTATTTACCTTGTTCCTTGAACTTTCTTTGTACTTACTAATTTACCTATTAACTTAATTACCAATTTATATACCTACTTACCTACTTATGCACCCACCTTCCTACCTATCATTATGTTCACCTACCTACCTATGTTTTTTACATAGCCAAACACCTAACTAATTCCCTATTCATTTTTCCCACCTTTTAGCCCCTCAATCCTACCTGTCAATTTATTAAGGTTTGCCTTAATTCATGGATGATGAACACAACTCCCCATATGTAATTATTACAAACAATTTATGATGGAAATAATGTCATAATTGTAGCCATTTTGGTTTAATTAATGCATATTTTACTAAATTTTGTTTATCTAATTCATTTATGCAATGGACATTATAATATATCTTTTTATGTAATTATTATAAATATGTACTATTGGATTATGGTTTAGGTTTAACTTTGAGACACATAAATTAATTAACAAGTTTTTCACAAATTTATAGTAATTAACCTAAATTAGGCTAAATTTGAGGGAGAAATTTTAGGGTTTAAACATATGTGAAATAATACAATTTCATTTTATATTTTTTTCAAAGAGAGTGAAAAAATTTAATTTAAAGAAATCACACAAAGGTAAGATACATATCTTTTTTTTTAATTTAAAAAAAAATTATTTGGATTTTTTTTTTGAAGATTAAGGTTTTTTTTTAGTGAGTAAATCTTTGTAGTTTAAAAGTTTTTAAATTTGGTTTTTAAATTTTTTCCTATGATTTTTTTAAAAAATTTGTTTTGCATTATATAATTTTTATACTTTGTATAGTTTTTTGGGTTTAGGGCATATATTACTAGGATTTTTTTTTGTTAAGGTTTGTTTAATTAAGGTTATAATAGGGCTTATGGAAAAATATCATTTGGATTTTTAGGGTTATGCCTTATGATTTAATGTTTAGGAATTTGGTTCATATATATCAAGGCTTAAAGTTTATACTCTAGACTTTGTTCATTGTATTGGTTTTTGATTTTATCACTTGTTTAGATTTATATCCTTTGTTTCCATATGTTCCATAGTTGTTAAAATTCAATATTTCCTAACCCACTTTTGTTTAAATATAATACCCATATCATATTATGATAATTCATTAACCATGAAACATAAAAATATTTTTTTAAATATTTGATTCCTTGTCAATACATCATGAAATTCATGTTTTCAAAATTATTTATTCACCTTATAGTATGATTTAACATATATATAAATGAACATAATGCAAAATTGGTCACATTGATGATACAAGGGGTTAAGGTTTAATGTAAAATTTATTACTTAATGTTAAAATTATGGTTTAGGTTTAGAGTTTATGACATGTAAATTAATTAACATTTTTTTTACAAGTCTATAATAATTAAAATAAATCTAAGGTGCATTTTGGGTGAAATTTTTAGGGCTTAAACATATGTAAAACAATGCAATGTAATTTTATATTTTTTTTTAAAAGTGAAAGAACTTAATTTGGAAATATTACCAAATGGTAATAGATATACCTTTTTTTGTGTTTCCCTAAATGTAATACCCATATTCAAGTTCGTTTTGATATAACCCTGAGGTGATTTAGGTAACCTAAAGCATAGACCCAACCTTAAATGAAATACGCACATGTAGGGTCATTTCGAAATAACCAGTATGTAGTTTGGGTGGCCTTTCAATGAAAACCAAATCTTATATGCAATATCTACATGCGAATTCATTTTGAAATAATCCATAGATGATTTAGATAACCTTAGGTGAATAATCAACCTTAAATGTAATACCCACATGTAAGGTCACTTCAAAATAAATGGTTTGGGTACCCAAAATATGTTTATTTATATATTTAAATTAATTTTATTACAATTAATTATCATGAATAATTATCCAAAATAATGATTTGAATAATTTATCAACATAAAAAATATAATTAAAATAATAAAATAAATATCAAATTATTAATTTGATTTAAAAATCTAAAATTGAGTTATCTAAATAATTAAAATTCAACCAAATAATCAATTAATTAATATTTAAAAATAAATGATTTTAAAAATATGATAATCAATTATTTACATTATCTAAAATAATTTTCTAGTAATTCTTTAATTATGACATTATTTATTGATACTTAGACTAAATTATTATGTCATATGAGTCCCACAAATATTACAATGGAAACCTATATGCAAATATTGCAAAAGATGTTAAAAATCAACAACTATTTATGGACCTACATGTGGGTATTACAATGGATATAAAAAATTAACAACTATTATGAAACCTATATGTGGGTATTGCAATGGTTGTAAAAAAAAACCAACAACTATTACAAGACTTATATGCGAATATTACAATGGTTGTAAAAAACCAACAACTATTACGAGACGTATATGCGAGTATTGCATATTTGAAATGGCCTTATGGAAATTATGATAAAAAGGATGTAAGTATTGCACAATGTTCATTTTGATTTTTGTAAACCATAGAAAAATTAATGTTACCTATTCATATGGGCTTATTTAAATTTTGATTCTTACATCTAAAGTACAAAGAAGATTATGAAAAAAAAACAAATATGGATGGATTAAAAAATGTTAATGAACCCAATAAAAAAAAGGTTTTATATTAAAGGACCAAAGTTCAAAAATTGGGTACTCCAAAAAATGAAAGGGCTGAAAAAACCTAACTAACTATATAAAGAGGAAACCTTAAACCATATCATTATCTACAATCATGTGTTTAGTTCGATAAGCAGCTGCTACATTTGTAATGATGCACCCCCAAGCTCCTTGATGGACTTAACTATGAGTCCAAAGAAGAAGATAACAGAAGGAGAAGGAGTTGGGGCACGCTCCTTGACTTGTAGCACTTCAGGGGTAGAGGGGTGTGTTAGAGCTCCGGGATGGGACTAGGAAGATTGACAAGCAAATCATTTATTCACATAGACTTGTACAAACCAAACAATAGGTTGGTTAATGCGTTGCTAGAACCTTTTGATGCATAGACGAACCATGGGCAAACACGGACTCATAAAATTCACCACGGCCCAAACTTGGGGGAAGCCACCACCTTCCCCCTTATAGTATACTTTGTGCCTAGCCAAGGGACCAGCACCCAAATGTCATTTTGTCTCGAGACTCGCAAGTGGGAGTCCCAAAATTCCCAAAGTTGGGACTCCTATGACTTTGAGGGCCCATAAGTTTATGTGTAGACCTTTGATTAAGATGATGTTTAAAACAAAGTTGTATCCCTTGTCGAAAGCTTTCCAACGGTATGTCGCATGCCACCTACACCTAAGGGAATCAGGGTGATTCCTGACTTTTAGTGGTTAGGAGTCAAATTGCCAATTTGACTCTCGGCCATTCTTTTGGCCATAACTTGTGTTTAAAGTGCTCAAATGGTTCATATGAGCTCATTTTAGACATCTACATTCTAAAAATTTCCAATGATATAAGGAACTTATCAATCCAATGAATTTTGACCCTTGCAATTGCCCTCTAAAGTTTTTGAAGTCCATTAAGACTCCAATTCCGAAAGTGGGAGCTCACTTAGGAGTGTGGGAATTCATTCTCTCAACTTTTTTGCATTCCCGGGAGCATGAAATGTGACTCTCGGGTTCACTCTTGGCCCGCACCTTCGCAAACTCTTGCCTTGGTTGTAAGCCCAAGGCTAAGGTTGCGAGATGCAACCTTTGTTACATGACAAATAATGTATAGATGGTAACATTACATCTCAACCTGAATTACATTTGTAACAAACTCTTCCTTTGTTATTTCCTAAACCCTATAAACATCCAAAAACCACCAAATTAAACCTTAACACACCTTGGATGGAACAAAATTATAAAAAAACAATAAACATTGATTATTATTATTTCTTACCTTCCATGAATCATTTTAGATTCATGGAAATCGAATACATCTGTCAACTATTTTATCTGACTTGCTTTATTGGACTCTCGATCTCAATTTTTGTCATCCCATGCCATTTTTAATCGTCGTGCATATACAACACAGGTGGATTGAATCATTTCTTGTAAATCTTCATCTTTCTTCATCTGTGATGTTACATCTCAAGGCACATTTCCCATGCCCCAGGCATTAAGACCCAACACTTGTAATAGTAGTTCTGAAGTTAATTTGACCAAAGTTAGTTTTGAAAATGGTGAACATTGTTTTGCAATAGTTACTAGCTTATCTCACTTGCGTTGTGATTTGGCACAAGTGCAACTAGTAACCTTTTGATCATTTCGCCTTTACACGGCCATGACATTTCCCAAGATGCGAACATTCATTTTAGCATGGTCTTGATGTCGAAGATTTCTTTTAGAAGTTGATGGCCTCTCATGTTTGGCCTTTTCTACCACCAAGTCATGCACCTCCTTCAAATGTTTGGTCAACAACCATTTGGCACAATATGCGACAATGCAAGTGCCAACTTTACACTTCCGTTTCAACCCACCCTTCGTCCATTATTTACCTTTCCGAACCAAATTAGGTGGACAAAGGGGTGCCGGTGGTTGAGAAGCTTAGTCGGTTTTAAGTTCCAGACTTAAACCAAAAAATATTAAATAGTAAATCATTATTTTGTAATAAAAAAAAAATCCTAACCTAAAACCTTACACATAAAAAGTTCAAAAAATAGAATGTAGGTATTGTAAAACATAAAATCACACAATTAAATATAACTCTTACAAACTTAAATTGTTTTCAAGTATTGTAATAAAAAAATTTTGACAAAAAAAGTCCCACACCTTCTATCAAATGATGGAAGGTACAGATATAATTAAACTTATAAAAACTTGTACAATTTTTTTTATTTGCATTTAATCTAATGTATGTAAATTTTAAAACTATCTAACCCATTATTTTTTTATCTATATTGAGAGTGATCTCACCATTTGAATTGTAAACTGTCATCATTGTCAACTCTAAGCCTCATAAATTATTTGATTCATCAATTTTCAATTATGATGGAGCAACATTTTGCTTATGAACTTCCAAATCACCACCACCTTTTTTCAATCTCCTTCCTTTAGCCATTACAACCTTCAACATTTTAAAAAACAACCATTTCATTGTTAATTGTCAATTTTAATGAACTAGACCAAAAGGACCAAAAAAAAGGAAAAAGAAAAATTGCTTGTTGCCATCATTTTCACAACACCACCACCATAGAATAAGGTGATGACATTGCTACCATCACCTTCTTCACAACAAAACCATCGAAAAAGGCGACAATAGTTACTATCGCCATTTTTTGTAGCAAAGCCATCAAAGAAGGTGACGGAAGTTATCGTTTTCTTCTTCTTCTCTGCAACACCATCACAGAAGAAGGCAACAACAACTTAATGTTGTGCTTTCTTCGCTGTAACAAAAACACAAAAGAAGACGACGTCTCATTACCATCATTTTCTTCTTCTCAAACACAAAGAAGAAGGCGATAACAAGCGTTGCCTTCTTTGCTGTAACAAAATCAGAGAAGAAGATAACGACGATGCAATACGTTGTCATTTTTTTCTTTTCTAGCACAAAGAAAAAGGTGATGGTAGTAGTTGTCGTCACCTTCTTCACTATAACAGAACCAAAGAAGAAAGAAGAAGAAGGTGACGGCAGCTTGTTGCTATCGTTTTTTTTGTTGTAATAAAACCAAAAAAAAGAAGGCAACGGCAACTTGTTATTGTCACCTTCTTCGTTGCAACAAAACAAAAAAGAAGAAAGTGACAACAACTTGCTGTCATCACTTTCTTTGCTTTAATATAAACAAAGAAGAAGGTGACATCAACAACCACCATTACCTTCTTTGTTGCAACCAGAAAAAAAAAAAAAAAAACAACAACAACAATAATTGTCGTCGCCTTCTTCATTGCAACAAAACCAAAAGAGAAGGTAGGGAGATTACCTTCAAGCTCCCGTTCGGGCTTATCAATTTTGGGTCCTGTTTCAAGCGCTCTCGAACTATAAAGATGGTGGGTTCTACTTCAGCACTCCCGAGCTCTGACGATGGTGGGTCTCACTTCAAGTGCTCCCGAGCTCTAATGATGGTGGCTCCCCCTTTAAGCATTTTCAAGCTTTAATTATGGTGGGTCTCGCTTCAAGCACTCCCAAGCTCTAATGATGGTGGTTCCTGCTCCAAGCGCTCCTGAGCTCTAACGATGGTGGGTCCCCCTTCAAGCGCTCCTGAGTTCTTACGATGGTAGGCCCCCCTTCAAGCGCTCCCGAGCTCTGACGATGGTGGCTCCCCTTTCAAGTGCTCCTAAGCTCTGAAGATGGTGGGTCTTGCTTCAAGCCCTCCCAAGCTTTAACAATGGTGGGTCCTACTTCAAGCCTTTTCGAACTTTGACAATGGTGCGTCCTGCTTCAAATGCTTTCAAGCTCTAACGATGGTGGTTCTTGCTTCAAGCACTCTTGAACTTTGACGATGGTGGCTCTCGCTTCAAGCACTCCCAAGTTTTTACGATGGAATGAATGCAAAATGTGGTGAGGTAGGTAGGAGGGGGGAGGTGGGTGGGAGGGAGGTAGGTGGGAGGGAGGTAAAAACCAAAGAAGAAGCTGAAAAAACCAAAAACTTTGGGTAGGGGAGGATGTGTTTTTAGTTCATCCCCAAAATGGTTTGAATAGCCTCATCTTCAATTGGTGCATTGGTGGCTGATGGTTCATTCCAGCCCCCATGTGAAACTCTTTTAAGGTGGTTTTGACACCTCCATATGAGGACAATACCTATTATTACCGACAAGGAGGCACTAACTAGGGAAAAGAAATTAAGAAAAAATAAAAGATGAAAGGGCCCATGCATGAAGGCCCCTTTTCCCCCACCACATAAAAGATTAATAAGTTAGGAAAGGCTTTTAAAAATTCCTAATTTTAACATTTTGTCATGGAAAAAAAAAATGTTTTATTCCAAAATTTACATGATTTAAAATTTTGGATTTGTTTTTGCAATTTAGTTAAACATTAATGGACTTGTAAATTTTTAAATGGCTTTCTTAAACACATTTCTTCAATAATTAAAACCCAAAACAGGAAGAGCCCATAAGTTAGGAAGGGAAGTCCCCCCCCCAATAAGGGACTAGTAAGTAAGTAATGACCATCAGATATGAAGAAATATTCAAAAAAATTCCCAAATTTTACATAATTTACATAAAACATTTGAAAGCATTTTTGGGCAATTTTACTAAACATTGGATTCACAAATTTTTCAATGGCTTCCATAGAAATATTTTTTCAATAACTCAAACTTGACACATAGCCATAAGTTAAGAAGGGCCCTCCCATAATGGACTAGTAAGTAAGAGCCCTTAGAAATACCTAACAATAATACTTCCTTCCATTTCATATGTGAAGAAGCTCCATAAAATTTACCTAGAAAAAAAATAAAAATTCTTTTGATTCACATGTGTTCTTGCAAGTTGGAAAGGTAACCTACTTTTGGCTTTGACAAAAAGTGGTGTGATGAGAAATTAAGGGATGAAACCTTAATGAATAATGTACAATGCCATCATTTGTTGGAAGTTGAAGGTGACAAAATCTTGGTGGTTGATGGTGACTACTGGCAAGTCTTGTGAGTTTTTGTTTTTGTATTGTCTTGTTTTTATTGTAGGTTATGAGCTTGCTGCAATCTTTATGAGTGGCGATGCTCTATCTAGTGTGGCTTTCTTTATGGGTGAACTCTATATGGTGTGGAACAACTAGGCCAATCTTTTTTGTTGGGTGTCAATCAATTGTGAATGATGGTTAATGTTTAAAAAGGTCACAAAGTTTCTGCAAAGGGCAACAAAGTTAAATTTTCTGCTGTTGTGGTTGGATTTTGGTTTTGGAACTTGGGTTTCTAAGTTTTAGCCAAAGAACAAAGATGGGACGCACCAAGAGAAAAATGCTTGAAGGTGTGGGTTGCATCAATTTTGGGGGATAATAGATTTTTCACTATGCTATGCATCTTTCAGAATGTGACAATTTCACAATAGAATTAAAAGCTTGTGATTGGGGGGTTGATGATGTTCACTAGAGATCTTTGAGAGCAACTAAATTTGGCAAATAGATTTTTGTGGGTTTAAGTGGGGATAAAGGAAGAGAGTGCTTGATTATTTTAAGACCTTTGAATGTTCATTGTGTATTTTTTTTTTGTGGTGTTTCATATGTGGGTCTAGTAGGGGCAGTGGGTTGCACATGTCAAATTTTTGGGAAGCCTATCTACACCACGAATCATTGTCAGATCTTTTCTTGCAACATTTTCTACAAATTTCAAGACTTCTCTAGCCATTAAACATATTAAGGTTTTCATATTCTCTTGAATGATGGGAGTTTGTGAAGATGGATCCTTTTGATCTGCCAAACATTGTCACTGGAAGCTTGTGAGAGAAAGATCTGAACGATTTGACCCCCATAGGCTTTTACAATTAAATTTTTACTTGATTAAAGTAGTGATTATTTGAACTTGTGAAGGTGCCTTAATCATCATATTTGATGATTCTGTACATTATTCAAGTTATATGGATTGTGTTCATGGATATGGATGTTTGATGTGAAGGGACTTTCTTGTGCCCCTGTTTTTTCATTATAATAGGGAACATCTATTGTGTTTTGATCTATTGTGAGATTTATTTAGGGTTTAAGGGTCATGGAGGGAACTAGGTTGTTTGATCATGAACCATGTTTGATGGGTGAAGGGGGGGTGATAGGTGATGCCTTGGAATTGGAGCAGGAGCAAGGTAAAAATACTAGGTGGGAAAACAAAAGTGTTTGACACTACTGAAACCTTAAAAGATGTGTCAACTGCTGAAGCACAAGTCATTTGGATAGTGTTGTTATATGCATTGAAGGCCAATCAAAGGTATTGGATACATTTTAACAAAAGAAGTGCAGTTTGGGCTTTCTTTTTGTTGTAGTAGAAGAACATGTTATCTGATGTGGTTACAATCCAAATTTTGAGGTGCATCATTCACCACCCTAAATCAAGCACCAGTTAATGTGATGGTTTTACATCAAGTTCCCATGGTAGCTAGTACCACATGTAGTAGACAAAACATTGTTCAATGTACTCCTTTTCATGGTAGCAATAGTATCAAGAAACACTTGGTGCATGAGATGTTATTGAACTAACAAAATACAAGGCATGTATGAAAGAGTTTGAAGATGGGGATGGTGGAGGTTGACAAAAGTGTGACAAAAGGAAGACCGTCACATTATTGGCAATAATTAATTTCTTTTGAAATGGCACTGAATACAAAAAAAATGATCATGCACAATTAAAGTTCATTGAGAATTGGTATCAACTTTTTAAAAATAAGATTAATACCAAATTGATACTCAGTCTCACATTTTAGATTTTAATACCAAATTTATATCTAATTTGATCATGTCAATTACATACCCGGACCATATTCATACCCCCCTTCCACGATACTAGACATACAAAGACCAGCCTGGTATGTGTAAATCTATATACCCGCACAACACTGGTTGATACCATTGTTGGTCTGGTATCTGACCTTTTGAACATACCAGCTGCTTAGTCCTGGTATTAGGTCGTTGTTTAAAACTTTCATACCACCCTGATCCTGGTATTGGGTTTTAAAGACCAATTTTTGGCTGGTATGAGATACTCAGTAATTAAATTATTTTCAATATATATTTATATTTCTCAAAATCAGTTGCTTGCAATGCCAAAAGTTCTAGAAATTTGCTTGACATTATTATTGACAGTCAGTCTGCCCTGAAGCATGTCAGTGCAGTATGCCTAAGTTATGCAAAATTAGTTGGCATTTTTTTTCTCACCTGAACTGTAGGGGAATTTCAGGAATTTATTAAATTTTTAGTGCCAAAATTGAAAAAAAATAGAAAAAAGAAAAGAATCCTCAAGAAGGTGATGGAATGGTAAAGGTACTGCAATATGTATATACCTACAATTGAAACTGGTACAAGGTGGGTATGAACTTAATTATTGCCTCAGGTCCTTACTAGGCTGGTATTGACTCAAGTCATTCCAGCTTGGTAGGGTCCTTCATACCAATGCTGATACTAGTGTTGGCAGGTCATTGAGTTTCGGCTCAGTTACCAAGTCAGTTATTAATAATCTACCATTTGCTTCTTTAATTTTTTATAACCGGTTAAGTTGATAACCATCTGGTATTAGTTTTATTTTTAACATTTAAAAAACCTTATAACCAACAAGTAACCGAAATTATCAACTAGTTATTTGTTAACTTACCCTTATGCACAATCAATGATTAATACTCAGATGTTTTTTGATCACCTAGCCAGAACCCCAAAAAAATTGATATTGATATTGATAATCTATAGGGTTTCAAAAAACAATCAAATAAAAACCTACAAGACTGCTAGTTTTTGAAAAATCAATAACCAACCACCACTGGTTGATACACAGCACAGGCCTATATAGTGGGGTTCATACTTGATACTTACTACACTTCTTGCATGTGTTTGGAATCATCAAAAGAGATGGTGAAAAGGAGAAAGGTGATGGCAAGCTACTGTAGTAGCACCTTCTTACCGGCCCCCCCCCACCCCCACCCCTCCCCCCCCACCCCCACCCCAACCACCCA